>Ga0154342_105_pt1 | contig 281420 bp, 282 predicted proteins | sample RifGroA2_FD_115870 | JGI IMG/M metagenome (GOLD analysis project Ga0154342, IMG submission 115870) | Deltaproteobacteria bacterium GWA2_38_16 | reverse complement strand
AGAAGGACAATTTAATATTTTAAAATCTTCTATTGTGTGGATTGCTAATGATCTCTTGCATTCTTCAGAAACCAAAAGAAACCCTATTAATGCCAGACTTATTTTAAACCTCCAAGAAAAAGGAGAAGAACTTAAAACCATCTCCTCCCCCACATATCAAATCAATAACAGTATCCGAAAACTGATTTTAAAAACCAAAAATGAGATTGTGGTAGAAACTCCCCCTCCTCCAAAAGCATGTGCCGATGCTTCAGTAAATTTAAGAAATGCTCCTATTGGTTTTAAATGCATCACTTCAGCAAATGTTATATTTGAACGAGCAGAAAAAGAAGGTTTTGGTGAAGCCTGGAAAGATCTTCAAACGGGACTCATTTGGAGTGATCGTAATAGCAGTGAACAATGCCTTAATGTTATCGATGAAATCAAAGATGGTATTATACTCCATTCTGTAGCTACAAGAATTTGTGAAAAAATGGGTGGAACGGTTCCAACGGCATCTGATTTTAAAATAGCGGAAACCCATGGCTTTCGTGAAGCTTTACCCCACATGAAAGACCATCAGTATTGGTCTTCCTCAGTTCATCTTAACAATGCTGACCAGGATTTATTCAATGGTGAAGACGGCCGTCTCTACACCATCAATCCTTCTATTTTCGACTTCTTTTTTGTCCGCTGCGTCGCACAGTAAATTCTAATTCTTCTCATTAAAGATTCACTTCTTGGGACACCAGCGAGCACCGCGGCCATGGCCTTTAAGAAAAATGTTTTTACAATGCTTTAAATCATAAAGTGCCTGTTGCCTGGAAATACTAAAATCCAGCGTTTCTAAATATTCTTTGATAGAAAAATTTTCTTTAGAGCGCGAAATATCTACAATTATTTTTTGTCTTGTTTTCATATCATACGATCCAATGGCTTTCTTGGTCATGACATTCACCACGGGACGCTCCATACCTAAAAATCCCCATCGCATGTACTGTTTTAAACTTTTTTGAGAAGTTAATTCATGTCGTTGGCTTCCAACAGAAAATAACCCAATAAAGAATAACTGAGGAGAAACTGGTTTTATCCCACGCGTTATATATTCTAAAAAATATTTTAATTCATCATCCTGAGTATAATTAAAAATAAACTCTTTCAACACTCCCAATACCTGAGGTGCTTTTAATGATAATAAACCTTCTCTCAGCATCATAGGATTTAGCTCTTTCCAGTGATTTAAAAAATAAATAATTAAAATAGATAAAAGCCTTGGATCATATCGCAGCATTTCACAGGCCAATAAAATAAGTTCTTCTTTGGATTTAGGCGATTTAAGGGAATATTTCCAGGGCACTTTATCCCCCACACAATCAGCACCGATTTGAGAAAGCTCCCAATAAAGCCTCATGAGATCTGAATCAGAAGGAATATGTTTTAAAAGAGACATTATTTTTTTCCAATTAACTCTTTTATTTCATCAAAAAAATCCAAGGCTTCTTGTGCTTTAGGAACACGTTGATCTAAAAGAGATTCAAGATGTTTTTCAATGAGAGTAAGATTTTTACACTTTTTTATTAAAAAACGAGCATGTCCTATATCGCGCTCTCGACCTGCAAAACATTTTAAAATCAATAGATCCTCTACTCCCAATGCAAAGGCATTCATATTTTTCCCTTTAAAAATAGGGATCAGACGCTCATCATAATCTTTAGGTAAGACATAAGAGAAACTCATAAAATAAGGATTTAGCCAATCTGGGCTCAAATGCAGTTTCTCAGCTACTTCTTTTACTTTTTGATCCAACTGAGAGAGCGTCCAATCCGATTGAAAAGGAACCGCATCAATATCAGAGGTGGCCAACGGTAAATCATGCGCCAACAAAAGAGCCCCTCCACCCACAATTAAAAGCTTCATCGGCCTATCCAGATGTGTATCCAAACACTCTAGAGCCTTCATCCATTCTTTTTTATTTATTTTTTTCATTTTTTTAACCTTTCCATACTGGATCCCAGGTCACGCCTGGGATGACGGGATAAGATAATAATAACTAATAAATGACTAATTGTCAATTACTAGTCTTTTTTTGCCTTAACATCTATTTTTATGAATGATTTCTTTTAGTAAATCTGTCGCTTTTATTTTAGTAAGGTGTTTTTTTTGAATTTTATCTTTTAATGAAACTAACTTATTTAGCATATCCAAAACATCATGAAATTTTGCCTTTTGTTTAAGATTTCTAAATCCACCCTCAGACAGCTTATCCAATAGGAGCAATATGTTTTCTCCTTCAGCTGTTACCTTTCCCCACTTAAAAGTATTTAACCGATCAATAATTAAATCTTCCAAAGCAATAATTCTTACTTTAATATTGCCTTCTGTAATTTCATCAAAAGTTTCATTTTTCTCTAAATAGGAGGATGGAAATTCGATAACTAAATGCAATTCCGGATGAATAAATAACCTCCCCTCTTTTTTAAAACCCAATTGAGCCATAATCTCTTTTAGAATATCTGAAGTAGGCAAAACATAATCGATATCTCCAGAAGCATATTCCCCTCTTGTGTAATACTCCACAGCAGACCCTCCCACCAAAATAGGATAAAGCTTATAGGGCAATAAAGCTTTTTGGAGTACTACAGAAAGCGCCAACGTACGCTTGTCTCTTCGAGTAATTAAAGCAGCATCTCTTAACTCTTTTTTTAATAAATCACTTTTTTTCATATGGACCTAATTGATTCCATTTTTTAAGCCATTTTTCTTTAATAGGATTCCTTTTTTTACGTTTAAGATGAGCCACATCAAAATAATGACGAGCAGAAGAATGATATTTTTTTAATAATTCTTTAAGAGTATCAAATTTAATAAGCACGGTTTCAGGCTTGCCATTTTTTGTAACGGCCAAAAAATAATCATTCTTAGCTACCGCATCATTATATTCCGATAATTTCGCCTTTAATACGGTTAAAGATTCAAATAAAAAATTGTCTATATCTTTATATTTCATAACTATTATTCTAGTCTTTATTATAGTCTACATAAAGACGTTTGTCTAGAGGTATGCTATTTTTAGATTTAGACACAAGATTTTTAACAACCAATGAATAATCCTTCGTCAATTACCAGTCATTTTTTTATATTTTTCTCATTAAAGATTCATGGAAAGAAGGCCGATACGTTCTGTGTAAACAATGGATCCCCGATCAAGTCGGGGATGACGAGGAGGAATTTTATGAAAAAAGAAAAAATATTAACTCCTGAAGAATTAAAAAGTCGGATGGATAATCATGCTGATTTTATCTTGGTAGATGTTTTACCCGCTCATGATTATTTAAAGCTTCATGTCACGGGGGCTATTAATATCCCCCTTCAAGAGCTAGAAACAAAAGCCAATCAATGGCTTAATCGCCACATTGATATTATCGTCTACTCTGCCAATCATCTATGCCGAGGAGCTGAATTTGCCCAAGAAATTCTAGGTAAAATGGGATTTCGGGTGTGGGCACTGGAAGGCGGATTAGATAGCTGGCTTAAAAATCAATTTCATGTGGAAGGTGACCCGAATTATAAACCCAATGTGATTACTGCACCTCCACAGGCAGAAACTCAACCCAAACAGCCGGCTAAACAATCTGTGGTCGTCCCATTACAACAGCCGCAGCAACCGAAACAACAGCAACCTAAGAAAAAAGCAGCTTAAAGTCATTCCCGCGTGAAGCGCGGGAATCTATCATCGCGTCCAGATTTTAAATGCCAGATCGGCTTGTGCTTCAAACATAGGCCAGCCGTTCATTGTGTAAAAACACCTTTCGCGGCACTGGCTGTCATCCCCGCGTAGGCGGGGATCCATAGATTCCCGCTTTCGCGGGAATGACAAACTTGGTGGATTATACGCCACATCAAAAATCCAGGCAGGGGAAATGAGATTCTTCGCTGCGCTCAGAATGACAGGGCTAAAAGGCGTTGTGTTCATGAGAAAAACATTCGTCATCCTGAGCTCACAGGGCGAAGGATCTCCCCATTTCAAAACTTTAGTTTGAATATTTGAGAAAAAAGTTTTTATTTTTTGAGCCCAGGCTTTTGCTTTTTCTTCTGTGCGATTGATGAAAGTAAAATTTCGATAGCCTTCTTGTGCCAATGCATAGCTTAAGGTTCTTGCCGTGGCTCCAGCTCCAATGACAACCACATGAACCTCTTTGGGTGGCAAAGGATTCCACAGTTTAAAATGCTTCATAAACCCTGGGGCATCGGTATTATATCCCCACCACTGCCCTCCTACATTTTTGACACAGTTTACTGCAGAAACTTTTTTCGCAAATTCATCACAGTGGTCGAGATAGGAAATAATCTTTTCTTTATAGGGCATCGTCACAGAAAACCCAACACAGGTAGGATCTTTTTTTAATTCTTGGAGATGTCGATCGACATCCACGGAAGACCATTCCAAAATCCGAAATTCATAGTTCAGATTGGCTTTTTGTAATTTTTCTATGTGAATCTGCTTGGAAAGGCTATGGGTAAGAGGGAATCCTAAGATCCCAATCCATTTAGAAGTCATCGCGGAGAAAACGATGCGGGTACCCGCTGATGAAGGATCTATCACTGGATAACACGTCAATCTCTGGGTCCTGTCGCTGAAGGACACTCTCCATCATCCGTCCTCGCGTACGCTGCGGGCGCGGTGACGGAGCCTCTCCTTCAGCGCCACCCACCCATGAACCAAATATTACTTTCCATTGATAGGAAAGCTCCCTCTTAATCTCTTGCATGTCCACATCTCTTTGTAAAATTTCTTTTATCGATGTCATCACAGATGCGTCAAACCCACACGGGCGGATCATTTTAAAATACTCTAAATCCGTATTCACATTCAGCGCAAATCCATGATAGGTCACCCATTTTTTGACCGCTACCCCGAGAGATGCAATTTTCTTAAGAGATCCTTCGCTACGCTCAGGATGACTGTGAACCCACACGCCTGTGGCTCCGGCTTTTCGCTCACCATGGATATCAAATTTTTTTAAGGTTTGGATCACGACTTCTTCCAAAAGCTCCATGTATTTTTTAACCCCAAATCGATGAATATAGACAATCGGATAACCCACAAGCTGTCCGGGTCCATGATAGGTGACTTCCCCGCCCCGCTCGACTTCAAACACAGGAGCATTCACATGAACAATATCTGTATTTTTGGATCTGCGTCCTTTGGTAATCACATGCGGGTGTTCGACCAAAAGCAGTGTATTGGAAATAATATTTTGGGCTCGATCCAACACGAGCCCTTTTTGGAGCTCCCACACTTCTCCATATTCTTTAATGCCTAAATCAATAATTTTCATCGGTTTGGAATGTGAATAGCCTTTCCTAATGCGACTTGCGCCGCTTCCATAAATCCTTCTGGGAGCGTTGGATGGGGGTGAATGGTATCTGCAATATCTTCTAACCTTAAATGATGGGTGACGGCAAGTGCACTTTCAGAGATTAAATCAGATGTATGTGCCCCCACCATAAAAACCCCTAGCACTTCTTGTGTATCACGATCGGCAATCACTTTAACAAATCCTTCGGGTTCAGATACGGCCAGTGCCCTGCCTAAAGCCATAAAGGGAAATTTTCCAACTATCACATTTTTTCCCCCTTTTTGGGCTTCGTCTTGGCTAAGCCCAACGCCCGCAATTTCTGGATCTGTAAAAATAGCCCAACTCATGGGAGATTTTTTTCTATTTTTATTTTTTACAATATATTCAGCCACTGAAATTCCATCATGAGAGGCTTTGTGGGCCAAAAGTGGCTGCCCTGTCACATCGCCAATGGCATAGATATGAGAATTTGATGTCTTTAAATTTTCATCCACGACAATAAATCCTTTTTCGGAAACTTTCACTTGAGCCTTGTCTAATCCTAATGTCCCCACAGATGCCTTTCGACCAATGGTTACTAAAAGTTTATCCGCCGTTAATACTTTTTCACCATCAGGTGCTTCAATCTTTAACGAAACACCATTCGATTTTTCTATTTTTTTGGCTTTGGTTGACGTATAAATTTCTACTCCTCGTTTTTTAAGTGCCCGCTCTACAACCGATACCAATTCCTTATCCACACCAGGAAGCAATTGATCCATCATTTCAACAATAGAAACTTTTGATCCCAATTTTGAAAAATATGTGCCAAGTTCTAACCCAATAACACCGCCTCCCAACACCAATAAATTTTTAGGTAGGGGGGAAAGCTCTAAGGCTTCTTTAGAACCCATAATAAAATTTCCATCATATTCAAACCCAGGAATTTGAATGGGCTCACTGCCGGTAGAGACCACAAAAGAATCCGCTTCTACATCTTGGGAACCATTTACGCTTATTTTTTGAGGGGAAATAAATTGAGCCTGGCCAGAGATGACATCCACTTTATTATGTTTTAATAAAAAACCAATTCCCGTATTTAATTTTGTAATCAGTGCTGTTCTAAAAGAGTGGAGCTTATCGATATTGAGGTGAACATTTTCTACTTCAATTCCAAAATCTGAAGCATGCTGGATTTTATCATAGAGACTACTTGCAAAAATAAGAGCTTTCGAGGGGATGCATCCGTAATTTAAACACTCTCCTCCCAATTTATGTTTTTCCACCAAAGCTACTTTTTTGCCGAGCTGTGCCAGCCGAATGGCACACACATAACCTCCAGGCCCTCCTCCGATAACAACGGCATCGTACCTCATGAAATTGTCCTTGGATTTTGAAGAATGCTAATCAACTTATTCATAAAATGAGCGGCAATGGCACCATCGACTACACGGTGATCCAACGTCAAAGACAAATACATCATATGGCGAGGGACCACTTTTCCCTCTCGAATCACCGGTCGTTCAACGATTTTATTCACACCCAAAATAGCCACTTCTGGAGTGTTAATAATGGGAGTAGAAAACACACCCCCAATAGATCCAATGCTCGTAATGGTAAAAGTTCCACCTTTCAGTTCCTCTGGCTTGGCTTTGTGTTGTCTCACATCTTCAGATAAACGCACAATTTCTTTGGCAACATCATCAATAGTTTTCTTATCTGTATCTTTGACCACCGGGACTACCAACCCATCTTCTGTCGCTACGGCCACACCCACATGATAATATTTTTTTAGAATAATTTCTTGAGTAACCTCATCTAATGAAGCATTGAGATAGGGGAATTCTTTTAACGCTGGAATTAGGGCTTTTGCAATAAATGCAATATAAGAAATTTTGTCTTTTTCATCTCGAAGTTTTACCAAATCCGTCATGTCTACCTCGTCCACATAGGTATAATGAGGAGCCAGTTGTTTTGCTTTTTGCAGATGCTGAGCAATGGTTTTTCGAATGCCACGAAGAGGAATCCGTTCTTGAGATCCCTCGCTCCGCTCGGGATGACTAGAAGAGCTTGTATGACTGGAAGGGGCTGGATGACTGGTTTTAAGATCTTGTTCGATGATTCTTCCGCCGGGGCCTGTGCCTTTCACCGTTGAAAGATCTATTCCTAAATCTTTGGCGAGTTTTCGAATAGCAGGAGTCGCAAGAGATCCCGAGCTCCGCTCAGGATGACTTTGAGCAACTCCTTCCTCCGCAATCGTCACAATCACAGATTCTACTTTGACAATTTGCCCTTCTTTACAATAAATTTTTTGGATTTTTCCTTTGGCAGGCGAAGGAATTTCAACCGTCGCTTTATCTGTCATGACTTCTACAAGAGGCTGGTCTTCTTTGACGATATCGCCCTCTTTCACAAGCCATTTTACAATTTCTCCCTCGTGAATGCCTTCACCAATATCGGGTAATTTAAAATCCATATATTCTCCTCATTAATACTGCGTCACTTTTTCAATGGCCATGAGTACGCGCACAGGATCTGGCATATACACATGCTCTAACGTATAAGGAAATGGGGTATCAAATCCTGCCACTCTTAAAATTGGGGCCTTCATATACTCCATGGCACGTTCAGAAATGAGTGCAGAAATTTCCGCACCAAATCCCGCTGTTTTTACCGCCTCATGTACAATCACAACCCGCCCTGTTTTTTGAGCCGAAGCCAGTACGGTTTCTACATCAAGAGGCGTAATGGTTCTGAGATCCACCACTTCTATATTTAAATTCTTTTGAGCAGCTTTTGTGGCGGCCTCCATACACACAGGCACCATGGCCCCCCAACAAAAAAGACTGACATCGGATCCTTCTTTGGTAACCACCGCTTTTCCAAGTGGCACCGTATAGGCAGATTCTGGAACTTCCCCTTTTAATGCACGATAGAGTCTTTTGGGTTCTAAAAACATCACAGGATCTTCGTCACGAATGGCCGAAATCAAAAGTCCTTTGGCATCATAGGGATTCGATGGAATCACCACTTTAAGCCCGGGTGTATGGGCAAAAAAAGCTTCGGTACTTTGCGAGTGATAATGTCCTCCTTTAATCCCCCCTCCATACGGAGTACGAATCACCATGGGACACGTAAATTGAGCACCCGAGCGATAGCGCATTTTAGCCGCTTCTGAAATAATTTGATCAAACGCGGGATAAATAAAATCTAAAAATTGAATTTCCGCAATGGGCCTTAATCCATAAAGCGCCATCCCAATAGCCGCACCAATAATTCCAGATTCACTGAGTGGCGTATCAAAACAACGACCTTCTCCAAATTCTTTTTGAATGCCTTCGGTCGTTCTAAAAACACCTCCCACAAATCCCACATCTTCTCCAAAAGTTACCACACGATCATCCAACCGCATTTCGGTTTTAAGTGCGTCATTAATTGCTTGAAGTAGGGTTAGCGTAGCCATAATTCTCCTAAAGCGGGAACGCCTCCGACGAATCTTTGAATGAACCTTTTTGTTTGGCTTCTTCTAAAAGCGCCTCTTTTTGCCACTGAAGTGTGAGCGGCATTTCTTTATAGACATCCTCAAAAAGCGTTGAGAGTGCTGGTGGCTTTGCTTGAGTGACTTCTGTAATAACATCTGAAATTTCTTGTTTTATTTTTCCAATAAGTGCAGCATCTTCTTTTTCTGACCATAGTTTTTTATTTATTAAATAGGCCTTAAACCGTTTAATAGGATCTTGTTTAGCCCATTCGTCTAATTTTGATTTTGGACAATATCGCGTAGGGTCATCCGAAGAACTATGTGGTCCCATTCGAAAGGTGTAGGACTCAACCAGGGTTGGCCCTTCTCCTCGCTTTGCTCTATCTACCGCATCTTTGACCACTTTATAGACGGCTAAAACATCATTCCCATCGACCCGAATTCCAGGGAAACCATAGGCCTTTGCTTTTTCGGAAATCTGTTGCTGAGCGGTTTGTTTTTCAACCGGGACAGAAATGGCATATTGGTTATTTGAACAATAAAAAATACAAGGGGCTTTATAGACACCTGCGAAATTCATTCCTGCATGAAAATCGTTTTCCGAGGTTCCACCATCTCCAAAATACGTAATACACACTGTTTTTTGTTTTTTTAGTTTCATGGCCATAGCAGCCCCAGCCGCTTGTGCTACTTGAGTTGCAATAGGACTTGAAATGGACACATAATGTATCGGTGCATAGGCAAAATGATTGGGCATCTGTCGACCCTTATTGGCATCTTCACTATTTCCAAAAAGCTGGGCGATAAAAATCTTAAGGGGCATCCCTAAAAATAATCCAACAGCATGTTCTCTGTAAGCGGGGAATACCCAATCGTCTTTTTCTAACGCCAATGCTCCCCCCACTATCGCTTCTTGGCCAGTGCTCGTCACATAAAATCCAATTTTTCCTTGGCGTTGCATCATCAGTCCCCGCTCATCCATAAGACGCGTCAGCACCATATAATGATAAAGTTTTTTAAGTTGCTCTTGGCTAAGCTTTGGTTCTAAAGAAGAATTTACGAGCGTTCCATCTGGTTTTAAAATTTGAACTATTTCCATTTAAAAAATTCTCCAGCCCGATAGGAGCTTCTCACCAGTGGGCCTGCAGCCACATAACGAAATCCTTTTTTCATTCCCACGTCTTTTAATTTTTCAAAATAACTGGGGTGCACATAGCACTCCACAGGCAATTGTTTCTTTGAAGGTTGAAGATATTGACCCAAAGTTAAAATGTCAACTCCAATCGATCTTAAATCATCCATCGTTTCAAAAATTTCTGCTTCTGTTTCCCCTAATCCCACCATTAAAGAAGATTTGGTTACAATCGAAGATTTTTTTGTTTTAAAGTATTCTAAAACATGCAGTGTTTTTTCATATCCCGATTTATGATCTCGTACTTTTTTGGTAAGCCGCTTAACCGTTTCCATATTTTGAGCTAAGACTTCTGCACCACTTTCGAGCATCGTATCTAAAGATTTTGGATCAGCATTAAAATCCGGAATTAAGGCTTCTACCGTAATTTCGGAGTTTATTTTTTTAATTTCATGAACCGTTCTTGAAAAATGAGAAGCCCCACCATCGGGCAAATCATCGCGATCAACAGAGGTTAACACCACATATTTTAACTGAAGTTCTTGGATAGCTTGGGCAATTTTTCGGGGCTCTTCAAGATCGAGTACCCCTTTTGGATTTCCGGTTTTCACATGGCAGAATCGACACCCCCGAGTACAAGTATCTCCCATGAGCATAAAGGTCGCCGTTCCCCCATTCCAACATTCTTCAATATTAGGACAGCGGGCTTCTTGGCATACAGTATTTAATTGCAAGCCTTCGCTCAAAGTTTTTAAAGAGTGATATTTTTCCCCAGAAGGCAGCTTTACTCGAATCCAGTTTGGCTTCATAGATTAAGCCAAAAGTATTACTCAAAAGTCTATGCTCTGCCAATAAAATATTTTACAAAAACCGGGAATGCCCTTTAATGAGGAAGGGGTTGAATTCTTTCTCTCGGCCAATCGTCGTTTTAGGCCCATGGCCGCAAAAAACAGTAAGCTTATCATCTAATGTTAACAGTTTTGTTTTAATCGACTGAAGAAGCTCTTCATGATTTCCCCCAGGAAGATCGGTCCGACCAATAGAACCTTGAAATAACGTATCCCCTACTAAAATATTTCCTTCCGTAAAATAACATAAGCCCCCAGGCGTATGGCCTGGGGTCGCAATGACATTTATTTTTTGTTTTCCTAATTCTATCGTTTCTCCTTCTTCAATCGTTGAATGAATTACAGGGATTTTAATATCTGAAAAACCAAAATACGCACTAATAGTTGGAAGCTCATCTAATAAAAATTTATCTTTCACATTTAATCGATAAGGAATTTGGGTTAATTGATGTAACTCATATGCCCCCGCTACATGATCAATATGCCCATGGGTAGAATAAATACCTTTTAAATGCAGTTCTTTCTCTTTTAAATATTTTAAAATTTTTTCGTTCTCACCGCCCGGATCAATAACGATGGCTTCTTTTGACTCGGGATCAGACACAATATAGGTATGTTCCAAAAACGGCCCAACCGTAAAACAGTGAATGTTCATATCACCAACCTCCAGCACGGACAGCGACATCTAAAAAATCTTCCATTTCATCCAGGTTTTTATTTCCAATAACTGCTTTCACTCTTTGTGCCGCCTCACCTGTTTTATAAAGATTTGTAATTCGTAAATCTAACGTCAAATCATCATGGCCAGAATCAAACCAACCAGAAAAATAATCTAAAACATCTTTTTCGCTTTCCTCACCTTGAATAGCCCCCTTTGCTTTTTGGGATAATCGAAGCCCTCCCTGAGAAGTTTCTTCTATTAAATCTTGCAGCAAAGAATCATCTCTAAGCATTTTTAAGAATTTTTGCTCAGCACGATAGGCTGATTTTTCCATCACAAATGTAATATTTTGTTGAATAACAGTCACTAACGTATTCAAAGAATCAAGATCTGGAGCTAAATTAGGATTTTTTATTTTCTCAAAAAGACCAATCACCTGTGCTAAAGATGCATTACTATTTGCAAATTGTTCAACCTCTTGCATTTGTTCCAAAGAAAGCCTTGGGCGAAGAGCAGCCAATTGTTTTCGAATGTAGAGTTTTTTCCCTATAGAAAAACGCTCGAAGTGATCCACTTCATGCCCTGCTCCAATTGCCAATTCTATCAAATGATGAACTCGATCTTGTGTGGTTAACACACCTTTGGACTCAAGAAGAGAAATAATGCTTTCCCATTGAGCACTTTTTCCAGAGTCAATTAATAATACAACTCTTGTTAAGATATCCTCTTTATCTATATCATGTGCATTTTTGACAAGAGATAAAATTGCTTTTTTAATTTCAGCTCCGGCCTCTTGGGCCATTTCAGAAGATCCGTATTGAAAATCTTTTATATTATTGAGCAACTTTCTAACAGCAATCCGGTTTGAACCTCGAATGAACTCTCCACAGAGTGCGGTCACTTCGTCCCCACTATGGACACACGCTCCCAAAGTACCTCTCAGCGGTGCACCTCTACGTACATAACGAATATCCGCCCTTTTGGCTTGTTGAAATCGGTATTGTAAATACGCCGCTTTATCCATCAACGCTGATGCAGCCCGTAACGAAAATCCTTCCTTTTTAAGCTCTATTAAAGAACTGATAGCCCTTTTTTGAAGAGGAGCAAAAGTTTTTTGACGTACAACAACAGGTGTAGGCTCTGCTAAATCACTCCCCTGAGAAGACACTTCTAACAACTCATTAAAGTATTTTCTAGGAGGAGCTTCTTGTCTAAACACGGAAAGAGGACGAGAGGGAAGATTCTCTGTATGAACAACTAATTTCCCATTCGCTTTTTCCAAAGCCCCCACTAACTTTGCTTCTCGTTCTATAGCTAACATACCTTTTAAATATTTGGTTGCTGGACCTACCGCATACCCCAGCTGCGCCACACTTGCCACAGCATTCAGAGCATCAAAGCAATGCCCAGCATCAATACTCATCATATCCTCAGGTTTTAACGATGGATCTAATTTTTCTTTATCCCATTCGGCCAAAAAAGAAATAGGAGAAGAAGCATCTTCTAATCCTTTTAATTCTCCGATGGCAGCTGCAGACCCTACATATGCAAAATAGGCTACGATTAAATCACCATGACCTGGCCCTGTTGCAGGACGATTTAAATATTCCGACGCTGCTTGTGAAATCTTATCTCTTAAATTTCTCATTTTAAGTGAGCACGCATTACGTGCGATTGGGGTCATTTCAAAAAATGGTACATAATTGTAATATCGATCTAAGGCCCACTCTCTGTTTACAATTCCTTGAAGAATATTTTCATGATGTATCGTGTAAATAGCTTCCATGGCCACCCAGTGTTTAGGATTTTGCTTCATGTATCCCGAAACACGCTCATAAAATTCATCTCCTCTCAATTCTTGAGTAATAAACGATTCCCCAAAAATTCCATTTAAAATATTTTTTTCTTCTACTGTAGAAGCATTTTTCGGAGCGTCTTGTATATTCCACAAAAACTGCTGGACCCTGGGAGTATATCGAACCGCCATATAACCTGGCGACGAATATTCGAAATCACTTAAAAGTGCTTGCGCTCTTTTTAAAGCCACTGAAGGCATATGGGAAGGAGGTGGAGAAAACTCAAACCCACTCAATCCCATTCGATTCCAAAAAACACTATAAGGATCTTGTGGGTCATAGTTTTCATCAGATGCCTCACTTTGAGCATACGCTTGAGCCATCAGCATAGGCATTTTCCAAAAATCATTATGTGTCGTCAGTGTCGTCCCTGGATCTGGGTCTAAAAAATCTTCATAGTGAGGACCTTCGAAAAACTCTGGTTCAGGCTTTGGCTCCTGAAGCTTTTCACCTCTTAACAGTGTTAGCACCATATCAGAAAACGTTTTGTCTGATTCATAAGTAACCAAATTACAAATAGCTTCTTTAGGATATAAATCATACTGAACGGTTAGCTTTAATTTATTACCATCAATAAAAACTCCAGAACCCAAACTAGAGGGATATAATGAAGAATTATAACCATAATATTTATGCTCTGCTAAATAGCTTGTTACCTTAGAATTTAAATCTGTCAGTGTTATTCCTGATACTTCAATACTGCCCACTCCAGGCAACGCTCCTCCAGAGATATTAACCTCAGGCCTTGAACATTCATGATACACAGAATTTCTTGTAAAATAAAAGGGCATACCCTCTAAATGCATTGGGTATTCCAACATTACGGGATTCCCATCCGCGACAGAAGATAAATAAATACCTTTTTGTGATAAAATGGTTGAATCTGTCCATACAGAAGAATTTGAAATGATCGGAATCATTAATCGCAATGCAAATGATTGGGATTTAAAATCACTCGTGGCTTCAGGTCGAGGTAAAATCATAAATCTTGGCCCACTCGAATAACGAGAGGAATCATAAAAACGATATCGGACATATAAATCATTTGCATCGCTTGAAAATCCACTCATCGAATCAAATTGATTAGGATTTAAACCCTGCTCAGAAACATAATTCATAAAATCTTGCTTTTGGGTTTTAAAGATAACTTCCGGGATGTACTCAGAGGTTGAATTTAAGTGATCACAATTACAGGTTTTGAATGTTGAAAATAGATCATTGAGTGGCGAACTGCTCAACATGATGTGAAGCGTATAAAAAGTATCACGATCAAAAGGTTCATGAAAGGCTATACAGGTTTTTCCATTTTCTTGGCTTATATCGAAATCATTAGTATCTTTTATAGAACCACTATCAGAATATTTATAAAGCCCGAAATGCTCTTTAGTTAAACGCGGATAAATTATATTTTTTATTTCATCAGATTTATAGGATAAACAAATTTTTTGTGCCTTAGGATCTAAACCCTGCACAATGGGACCCAATCCAGCCTCATACAATCGTTGATCTCCCCATCCACTACGTATTGCAGTAATACCAGATATATAAGGATTAGGGATTCCAAAAGGTTTATTAAACCCCATTTTCATTTCCAAAAGCGCTTCTTTATTGGCTGCCTCATCCATGAATATATTAAACTTGATATCTTTAAATAATAGCCCAGCTACTTCATCCACCCACTCATCACCCTGTTCTTGGATGATAGAGTTTTCAGTATATAAAACGGCTGTACCAGGGCTAAGAGATCCTTGCTTGGCCCCATGAATAGCCGCAGCAATAGTCATGGTAGAATGAGCTGTTGTTTGATCTGAAATCTGTGCCAAAGCAGCCTCTAAGGCTTCGAAATTAAGTTCTAATCCATTACTTTCACTTATTATAAATCCACCTCTTTCTTTTAATTCACGGGCCACTGTTTTAGATTTTTCATCGACTATTACTTGCGTTTTAGAAAACGTAATAACAATCGCATCAATTATCCCATCGCTATCTTGATCTTTAATAGAAGTAGATGAAATAACCGCAAAAGCTGTTGCTTCTTTCTCTTGAGAAGTTAATTCTAAATTAAAATCAGAAATAGCATCTTGTGCATACGCTGATTTTTCAAAGAAGAATAATGGCCCCACTGAGCTTTGTTTTTTAAAAATTTCTTTTTCTGTTAAAAACTCCCCTTTAAAACCAAATAACGCCACAAACATTGATGAGGCCATCCAATTTTGGGCATGAATAGCTATGGATTGTGTTTGAGGTTGAGAAGGCTGCGCAGGAGACTCAGGCGTTGATGGAGTACTCCCGCCAGGACTTGTTCCTCCATCAGAGACAGGACTTGCCCCACCGCCACTTCCTCCACCACCGCCTCCTCCGCACCCTACACTTAAACCCAAGGCCATTAAGCCAAAAAAAACAAATCTAACACATTTATTAAAAATTAATGAGAATTGCATAATCAACCCACGTTCCACAAAAATATACTTTTATTTTACCACAGGTCACAGGGAAAAAAGAAATTAAAAAATTTAAAATACTGGATTCCCGCTGTTTAAAATTTGCCTAAAGTTTCAAAGCTTGCTATAGTGTAGTTAAGTCCCATGGCCGATGTCGAACAAAAGCTGAAGGACGATAAGAATTTCAGACTTGGCTTCGAATCGCAACTGCGAGGCGACATCCACAAAGCTATTGAATTCTACAAAAAATCCCTTGAGGAATCAGAAACACCCGAAGCACATACCTTCTTAGCATGGGCGTATTCTTTTTTAGGTTGGTACGACGAAGCCATTGGGGAATGTCAAAAAGCGATTGAGATGGATCCAGAATTCGGCAATCCTTGGAACGATATTGGCGCATATCTTATTGAAAAAGGCCAATACGATGAAGCCGTGTTTTATCTTAAAAAAGCAACCAAAGCTAAAAGTTATACAACCTATCATTATCCTCACTATAATCTCTCTCGGGTGTGGATTAAAAAAGGCATGCTCAATAAAGCTATTTCTTCCTTATATAAGGCGCTAGAGGTGAATCCTTACTACACGCCAGCAATAAATACCTTGAATCATTTAATCAAACAGATACACTAATTTATTCGTATGGCCCTAAAAAACAAAGTTATTTTAATTACCGGTGCCGCCAAACGTCTGGGGCGAGAAATTGCCTTATCCCTCGCACACGAAGGTGCAACACTGGCGCTTCACTATCACACTTCTGAAAAAGAAATTCACTCACTCTTAAAAGAACTTAGAGACAAAAAAATAACAGTAGAAATTTTTAAAGCAGATATGGCCAAGGTTTTAGATATTACGACCATGGTGAGAGATGTGGTAAAAAAAATGGGGCACATCGATATATTGATTAACAATGCTGCGCAATTCTACCCTACCCCTTTTGGTAAGATTTCAGAAAAAGATTGGGATAATTTTTTAGATGCCAATTTAAAAGGTCCCTTTTTCTTGATTCAAGAAGCCACACACCACAAGATTCAAAAAATCATTAATATCGCCGATAGCTCTGGCCCAAAAACTCGAGGGAATTACATCCCCTATTGGCTTTCAAAAACAGGGCTTATTTCAATGACAGAAATTTTAGCGAAAGTCTTAGGAGATTCCGCTCAAATCAATACCATTTGTCCTGGCCCGATTGATTTTCCAGAAGACAGAGAACGACTAAAAAACGATATAACGATTGATCCCCAAGAAATCTCTAAAACCATTTTATATCTATTAAAAGAGATGACGGGCATCACGGGAAATACCCTCTTTATCGATAGAGGGCGCAGGTATCGTTAAATGAATAAAAAAGAAATTGCTGAAATTTTAGAAGAAATGGCGGTTCTTTTAGAACTTAAAGATGAAAATCCATTTAAAATTAGGGCCTTTCAAAATGGTGCCCGTGCTGTAGAAGGCATCGAAGAAGACATAGAAAAACTATCCGAACAAAAAAAATTAACAGAAATTCCAGGCATTGGGAATCATTTGGCAACTCTCATTACAGAACTCATTCAAATAGGTTTTTCCAAAGACCATCAGCAACTTAAAAAATCTTTTCCAGAAGGTGTTTTAAAAATGCTCTCTATCCAGGGATTAGGGCCTAAAAAAGTAAAAGTGCTCTATCAAAAATTAAAATTAAAAACCGTAGAAGAATTAGAAGAAGCCTGCAAACAGCATAAACTTTTAAAAGTGGAAGGTTTTGGAGAAAAAACTGAAATTAATATTTTAAAGGGTATTGAGTATCTTAAAAAAAGTAAAGATAGCCACCTCTTCCCAGAGGCATTGGATGAAGCCCATGCATATATGGATTACTTATCAAAATCTTCTCATACCCAAAGGATTTCTATCGCTGGAAGTTTAAGGCGGCATAAAGAAACCATTCGCGATATTGATCTACTCATCTCTTCTTCTAATCCCAAAGAAGTCATAAAAACATTTGTTTCCTATCCTTTGGTCAATCGCATTTTAGCCGAAGGAGAAACCAAATCAGCTGTTATTTTAAAATCTAGGATTAATGTTGATTTACGAGTGGTTACAGACACTGAATATCCCTTTGCCCTTCACTATTTTACAGGGAGCAAAGAGCACAATACCCACCTTCGATCCATTGCCAAAGACAAGGGGTTAAAACTCAATGAATATGGATTATTTAAAGGTAAAAAATCTCTTCCCTGCAAAACAGAAGAAGATCTTTTTAAAACCCTAGGGCTCTCTTATATTGAACCTGAATTAAGAGAAGATGTAGGAGAAATTGATGCTGCACAAAAAAATAAACTTCCCAAAAAATTGGTTGAATTTAAAGACATCCGAGGAGCATTTCACAACCACACAACGTATAGCGATGGGGCAGCTACTCTTGAACAAATGGTTCATAAGGCTCAATCGATGGGATTTGAGTTTATTGGAATTTCAGACCATTCAAAAGCAGCTTATTATGCCAATGGCTTAAAACCCGATCGCGTGAAAAAACAATGGAAAGAAATTGATGTTCTTAATAGTAAACTTAAAAATTTTAAAATTTTAAAAGGCACAGAAGTTGATATTTTACCCGACGGAACACTTGATTTTGAAGATGAGTTATTGGCTCAATTTGATTTTGTCATTGCTTCGGTTCACTCCAAATTTAATATGACTGAAAAAGACATGACCAAACGCATCACGACCGCCCTTAAAAATAAATATGTCACCATGGTTGGACATCCCACAGGTCATCTTTTTTTTATGAGAGAAGGATATCCGGTTAATCTCCATACACTTGTGGATGTGGCCAAAGACTATGGAAAATCGGTGGAGCTTAATGCCAACCCTCACCGGTTTGATGTGGACTGGAGAATGTGCAAATACGCTAAATCAAAGTCCGTCCCCATCAGCATTAATCCTGATGCCCATAAAACAGAAGGGATTGAAGACATTCAATATGGAGTGGGCATTGCCCGAAAGGGATGGTTAGAACCTAAAGATGTGTTAACCACCTGGCCCCTGAAAGACATTATGAAATTTTTGAAGTCATATAGATGAATCTAAAAGCACGAACCTTAAAAATTTTTACACAGCTTAAGAAAAACTACCCCAATGCCAAGTGTGCACTTAACTTTAAGAACCCGCTAGAACTCATTGTGGCGACTCAACTTTCTGCACAGTGCACAGACATTAGAGTGAATATCGTCACTCCTCCCCTATTTAAAAAATATAAAACGGCTAAAGACTATGCCAATGCTAACCCACTTGAGTTTCAAAAACTCATTCGATCCACGGGATTTTTTGTAAATAAAACAAAAAGTATTCTTGGAGCTTGTAAAAAAATAGCAGTGCTTCATAAAGGACAAGTCCCTCGTACCTTAGAAGAATTGGTAGAACTTCCTGGTGTGGGAAGGAAAACAGCCAACGTTATTTTAGGCAATGCTTTTAATACCCCTGGCCTTGTCGTGGATACTCACGTTCTAAGACTCACCCAACGAATGGGGCTGACAAAAAATCGAGATCCTGTTAAAGTAGAGTTTGATATGATGAAACTTATCCCACAACCAGAATGGACACTTTTTTCTCATGTGATCACCCATCATGGAAGGCAAATTTGCATTGCTCGAAAACCTTTGTGTTCTAAATGCTCTATAGAAAAATGGTGCCCAAAAGTGGGAGTCATCCATAAAGGATAATTTCAGTGACATATCTGCTAAGTCTATTAGCAGTTCTTTTGTTGGCATCACCTCTGAACGCCAGTTCACGTTCTATCAGTTTTCCACAAGCTTTAAAAATTGCTTTTGAAAACAACTTAGACATTAAAATTGCAGATCTTGATAAGGATTTTGGAAAAACCTTTGTCCATACCGCTGAATCTGTTTATGACACCACCTTTACAGCACTCACCGACTGGAAAGATGATCGAGACAAACCTGTAAGCGCTTTATTAAGCGGTCCTCAAAACAAAACCGCCAATGTAAATGTAGGATTAACCAAAAAACTGTGGCTCTCTGGAACCACGCTCGACCTCCAATTTAAAAATGTATATAAAGAAACAACGGCTACATCTTCTACCAATCCCCTTTATTGGGATCCCAGGCTTGAACTCAATATCACTCAACCCATTTTAAAAAATTTTTTAGGTTTAAATGATCGAAGAAACTTAAAAATTGGATATTTAAAAGAAAAAATAAAAAATTTAAGTGCTGAACAAAAAATTTCAACCACCTTAGCTTCTGTGGCAAAACTTTATTGGGAATTTTCGGCCGCTCAAGAAACAGTAGAAATTAAACAACAGGCATTAGAACATGCTCAAAAACTCTATCAGGCCAATCAAAAAAAGATAAAACTTGGGACCATTGAAGAAACCGATCTTTTGGCCTCTCATGCCAACGTATTGGCTAGAGAGAATGACCTTTTGGAAGCCCAAAACCACTGGCAGTTGATCCATGAAAAATTTAAAAATGCACTTCAAGAAAAATCACCCATGATTCTTACTCCCAAAGATGCACTCTCTTTTGAAGAAGAAAAATTTGAAAAAAACACTGCTTTAAAAAAGGCCTTTCAGGCCAGAAAAGATTTTTTAATAGCAAAAGAAGATATAGAATCTAAAAATTTAGATTTAAAGGTCTCCCGCAATGCTCTTTACCCACAAATTGATTTAGTTGGAACCATTGCCTCTAATGGGCTCAATAAACACTATAATGATGCTTTGTCAGATATTAATTCTTTTGATTACCCCACCTACTATGCGGGCGTTTCTGTCAAATTTCCCTTGGGCAATAATGCTGCCCAAAGCACTTACCTTCAAAGCCGAGCAGAAAAATTAAATGCTCTTTATACCTTTCAAAAATTGGAGCAAGAAATTACTCTAGACATTGACCAAAAAATAAGAACATTAAGCACGGAGGCCGAAAAAGCAAAAACATCAGGGAAAATTAAAAAACTCCTAAAACAAAAAATGTTTCAAGAAGAAAAAAAGTTTAACCAAGGACGCTCCAGTATTAATTTTGTGATTCAGTTCCAAGAAGATTATTTAAATAGCGCCACTCAACACATACAATCATTACTCGAATATCAAAAAACGGTTATCGATTTTAGAAAGAGCGAAGGAACTCTATTGGGATATTATTTAAAGGCCATTTTATGAAATTTATTAACTATTGTTTAAAACAATCGCTATTTTTAAACCTTCTCACCGCTTTCATTTTTATTTGCGGGATATATGTTGCTTTCACGATTCAAAAAGAAGCTTTTCCTCTGGTGGCCATGGATGTAGTAACGGTTACTACGGCTTATCCGGGGAGTTCCCCCCCTGAAGTTGAAAAATTAGTAACCATTCCTGTTGAGAGAGCTTTAAAAGAAGTGGATGGCATTGAAAAACTTCACTCCTCCTCTATTGAGGGACGATCTGTGGTCATTGCCACTCTTTTTGAAGATCTCCCCCAAAAAGAAAAAGATCAAGTAAAGACGGATATCCAACGTGCTATTGATCGCATTGATGATCTCCCTGCGGATGCCGAAAAACCCCAAGTACAAGATATTCGAACACGGCACATCTCCACCATTGAAATTAATCTCTCTGGGCTCCCTGAAATAGAACTACGAAAATATGCAGAAAGTTTAGAAGACCGTCTCGAAATCATCCCCGGGGTTAGCTCCATTTCTAAAAGAGGATGGAGGGACAGAGAGTTTTGGGTAGAAGTAAACCCAACTCTTTTAAAAAATCTTCACCTCTCTCTTTCTCAAATTGTGGGAAGCCTAGAGGCTCAAAATATTAATCTTCCGGGTGGATCCATGAAATTTGATTCTCAAGAATTCATGGTACGCACCTTGGGCGAAATTGAAACTCCAGATCAGATTTCAAATGTTATCATTCGTTCTAACGATTTAGGAAATGCCAATAAAATTCAAGAAGTTGCTTCCGTTAAAGATACCTTTGCCGAAGAAAATAGAATTGAAAAATTAAGGGGAGAACGAGCCATTACGCTTGTCGTTTTAAAACAAGAAAAAGGAGATATTATCTCCATTGTCAATACGATTAAACAAGAAGTTGAACGTTTTAAAAAAACCATTCCTCCAGAACTTAAAATTGAAACCGCCAATGACGGTTCTTATTATGTAAAACGACGGCTCAATGTTTTAACCAGCAATGGACTTTTTGGAATGGTTTTGGTTTTAGCTGTTATTTTCTTATTTTTATCCCGTCGTATTGCAATGATTACCGTTTTGGGTATCCCTTTTGCCTTTTTTACCACTCTTATTGCCATGAAATTTTTTGGCTTAACCATCAATCTTGTCTCCATGTTTGGTCTCATTATTGTCTCTGGAATGGTCGTAGATGATGCCATTGTCTTTGCTGAAAATATTTATAGCCACATGCAAAGAGGACATTCTCCCCATGAAGCTGCCCTTCAGGGAAGTCATGAAGTATATAAAGCCGTCATTGGCTCTGTCACAACCACCATGATTGCGTTTTTACCCTTAGCATTCATGGCCGGATTTATGGGAAAATTTATTTGGCAAATTCCTGCTGTGGTGATTATTGCTCTAGCCGCTTCTCTTTTTGAAGCCATGATCATTCTTCCGGGACATTGTGCCGAGTGGATAAATCCTCAAAAAGAACGACTCATCTCTCCCACGTGGTTTCTTTGGCTAAAAGAAAAATACACCTTTCTTTTAGAAAAAACATTAACCTATAAATATCGGATCCTAGGCGGAACGGTTCTAACGCTCATCGTCTGCATTATTTTAGGAACCCAGGTTATTCGGTTTATCCTCTTTCCAGCGAGGGGGATTGAACTCTTCTTTATCAAAGCTAAAACAGCCATAGGCACCCCCATTGAAGAAACCGATAAGCGAATGAAGGTTTTGGAAGATTTAGTGGCCACCACCCTTTCTTCTCAAGAACTCGATACTTTTACCACTCAAGTAGGAATTATTCAAAAAGATGTACATGACCCTTTTATGAATCGAGGAAGTCATGTGGCTCAAATCACTGTTTTTTTAACACCTGAATCCAAACGAAAAAGAACAGCTGATCAAATTGTTTCAGATCTTCAGAAAAAAGGAGAAGGAGTCCAAGGATTTGATCAAGTACGTTTTATGAAAGTCACTCCAGGCCCCCCGATTGGAAAACCGGTCTCTATTGAAATTAGAGGGGATGATATCGAAACATTAAAACACATTGCCAATCTTTATAAAGATGAACTTCGAAAAGAAAAAGGAGTGAGCGAAGTTGAAGATAGCTTTGAAAGTGGTAAAAAAGAATTTCAAATTGTTGTAGATGAGCTCAAGGCCTCTCAAGCCGGACTTTCTGTTGGTAAAATTGCTCAAACCATTCGAACCGCTTTTGAAGGAACCATTGCCACTACCATTAAAAAAGCCAATGAAGAAATCTATATCCGGGTTCGATTGGCCGAATCCTATCGTAATCAACCCGATATATTTAAAGATATCTTTGTCTCCAATGAAAGAGGAAATCTTATTCCCCTTCAAGAGGTAGCCAAAATAACTGAAGGACAAGGAATTTCATACATCAATCATTATGATTATAAGAGAACTATTTCTGTAACGGCCATGGTGGATCAAAAACTGGCCACCTCCCTAAAAATAAATAAAAAACTTCAATATCAATTTAAAGATTTAAGTGAAAAATTTGTGGGATATTCAGCCAAATATGGAGGGGAACAAGAAGATTCTCAAAAATCATTGGCCAGTTTAAAACGGGCCTTTCTTCTAGCATTTTTAGCCATCTTTTTTCTCTTGTGTGTTATTTTTAAATCGCTCTTGCAACCCTTTATTATTTTAATGACCGTTCCTCTGAGCCTCATTGGAGTGGTCATTGCGTTTTTTTTCCATCGAGAACCCTTTAGTTTTATGGCCTTGATTGGCGTTATTGGCCTCTCCGGTGTCGTCGTTAATAATGCTATTATTCTTATCGATTTTATTAATACACATAAAAAAAGAGAGGAAAATAATAATAATCTTACTCAAACCATCATCAATGCATGTGCAGAACGTTTGAGACCCATTATTCTTACAGCTTCTACCACTATTTTTGGATTAGGCCCCGTAGCTTATGGCATTGGAGGCAGTGATCCTATTTTGGCTCCCACAGCCTTGGCATTTAGCTGGGGGCTTTTCTTCTCAACCCTTTTAACCTTATTTATTATTCCCTGCATTTATAGCGCCGTAAATGACGCCACAGATATTTTTAAAAAGAAATTTATGCGGAAGGTACTTTAGAAGAAAGTTGTTTGGCAGGGATACCTCCCCATACCGTATGAGAAGGTACTTTGGTATCTTTCTTTAAAACTGAATTTGCGGCAATCATCACATGATCACCAATTTCAACGCCTGGCATAATGATAGACATAATTCCAAGTGTTACGTTTTTTCCAATTTTTACTTTTTTGATGACAAGCGTATCATGTTCTGCCACATGAGCGACAAGTGTTACATCGCCTCCAATAATGGAATTATCCCCTACTTCTAAAAAACAAGAATCTCCAATCACGGCTGTATTAATCTGAACATTTCTTCCCATTTTAGCTCCCATCATTCGATGAAAAAGAGTAATAAAAGGGGTTACCCTTAAAAAATTAATACACGTATAGCGAACAATTAAAATAAGGCTATTATAATTGGCCCATTTAATGGCGTTGGTAGAATAAATATAATATCGCCCTTCTTTAATTTTGAGCCGAAATATAAAACAAATAAATGCCACCACAAAAATAACAACCATGGCATACAAGAAAAATCCAGCAGCTAAAACAATCGACATTCCTAAAAGTCTCAGGGGTAAAAACCAAAGTTCCGTCTTTGTCCAATACATATATACACCATAGACTGAAGGAAAGGCCGATACTCCAATAATAAGAGAGCACTGTACATATAAAAGAAGTGTAATGAAGTAGTGAATGGGAGCAATGAGAGAAGGAAATCGTTTTACTAATTTTTCCATTATTTATTTTCTATAACATAACCTATTGAAAAAGATAGTAGATATAGGCTATCTTCACTTTGTATGCATTCTTTTCAGAAACTGGCACTCTTCCTCCGCCCACCTGGCAAAGGCATCTATGTTGTCTCCGCAGGACCCACCACCACCCTGCCACTCAAGGTTTTGTCCCTTTGGAAAAAAAGTTTTTCAAAAATCCCAAAAGCTAAAGTTATTCTATTGGGCGTTCCCTCGGATTGTGGCGCTGGGTATTTGAGAGGTGCCAATATGGGCCCCTTAGAATTAAGAAAAATACTTTACCAAAACAAAACGTTTTTAAAATATATTAAATCCCAAGAAGTCATCGACATAGGAGATGTCATTACCATTCCCCAACTTTTGTATGATGAAATGCTGAGCTCCAAGCAAATTCAAAAACATCGAAAATATCTTTATCCAAAAAATAAAGCTGAAAAACTTCCCGTTAGCCCTCTTTCTATTTTAAAAGACGTATCAAAAATTATTTTTTCTCTAAATCCAAAAGCTAAAATCATTACATTAGGAGGGGATCATTCCATCAGCTGGCCCATCATTCAAGCCTATCACGATCATTTCAAAAAAACGTTTAGCATCCTTCATTTCGATGCGCATACCGATCTTTTAAAATCTCGCCTTGGGATTGATTATTGTTTTGGAACCTGGGCCTATCATGCCAATGATCTCATTGAACGACAGGAGCGACTGGTTCAAGTGGGCATTCGTCGATCCGGAAAAACCAAAGCATATTGGGAGAAAACCCTACATGTTAAACAATTTTGGGCTAAAGATATCTTAAAAAATCCTAAACAGGCTCAAGAACATATTCTTTCTCATCTTCGATCTTTACACGTAAACCGTGTTTATATCTCTAATGACATCGATGGGACAGATATGAAATACGCTGCTTCGACAGGTACCGCAGAACCTAAAGGCTTAACCCCAAGCTTTATCTCTGAACTCATTCAAAAAGTGGGAAAAGAATTTGAAGTGATTGGAGGCGATCTTGTGGAAGTTGCCCCTCCTCTTCATTTAGACCACAAAGGCGAACCTCAAAAAACACTTTCTACGGCTAGCACTTATGTTATCAGCATCATTCAAAGCATGACATTCTAAATGAAATTTAATAAAAAAATATTTTTATATTTTTTCTTAACCACGATCACCCTTGTCTTGGCCATTCTTTTAATAAAACACGCTGTCAATGAAAGTGGAGATTTTAAAACCTATCTAAATGCGGCTCTCAATTTCATTCATGGACATTCTATCTATGATAGAAACGATTACCTCCCCTTTGTCTATCTTCCCATTTGGGCATTATTTTTTGTCCCTTGGGCTCTTTTAGGAACATCCTTGGCTTGTATTCTTTGGTGCTTAATGAATTGTGCTCTACTGTATGGCTCTATTCTTCTTCTTTCAAAACAATTTCATCTCAATCCTTTTAAAGACAAAAAACTTTTTATTCCTCTCGTTTTTTTATTTTATCCCATTGCGAAAACCTTTCTCAATGGGCAAATCAATATTCTTCTCGTTTTTGGGCTCATTTTAGCGGTTCATTTTTTTCATCGAAAAATTCTATCTGCATTTTTTTTCTCACTGTTTATAAGTGCCAAGGTAAGTCCTCTTTTACTTTTGCCCTATTTTATTTTAAAAAAACAATTTAGGCTGTGCTTTGCCATCGTAGGGTGGTTAATCTTTTATATCCTTTTTCCAACACTGTTTATCGGCTGGGAGAAAAATATAGAAAGCCTAAAACAATATGTATCACTCGTAACCCACCATCCCCATCTTCTTTCTCCCCATAATCATTCTATCACGGGGATATTGATGCGCCATTTTCAAAATGCTTTTCCCCATTATCAAAGCATTTTATTTTTAGGAACGGCTATCTTATTTGGCTTTATTATTCTTTTCTCATGCCGAAAATCGATTGAAAATGCCATTGAAAATCTATGGTATGAACTCAGCATTGTTCTTTTAAGTATGTTTTTTATTACGCCCATTGTTTGGGAACACCATCTTATTATCCTTTTGCCTACCCTTTTTCTTATCTTTATATATCGGGATTCCATCACGATAGGATGGAAAATAAGTCTTCTTGCAACCTGGGTTCTTTTTGCTTTCTCTTCCAAAACCTTTGTTGGACAAACCATCAGCCGAAATATTTTATTTGATCATGGAGTAGTACTTTGGTGGTTAGGAACCCTATTAGCATTTTTACTCTTCAGTTCTCTTAGAGAAAAAAAATATTTGCGCCTAGGTGGAGTCGAACCACCATCTTAAGCTTCGGAGGCTTACGCTCTATCCATTGAACTATAGGCGCATAATGTTAAACATGAATAATATCTACAAACTATTTGTTTTTTCAATGTTTTTTTGATACTTAATATTCTTTAATCTTATGCATTATTTTCACTATAAAAAAAATACTCTCTTTTGTGAAGAAGTTTCTCTGGCCCACATTGCCGAGCATGTCAAAACGCCTTGTTATGTCTATAGCCAAGCCACCATCGAAAGACATTTTAAAGCATTTCAAAAATCATTTCAAAATTCTCCACATCTGGTGTGCTATTCTGTTAAAGCCAATTCCAATATATCCATTTTAAAACTCTTAGCCAAATTAGAAGCTGGGTTTGATATTGTTTCAGGAGGAGAACTCTTTCGCGTTATCAAATCCGGTGGAGATCCTAAAAAAGTAGTTTTCTCGGGTGTTGGAAAAAAAGATGAAGAAATACGATATGCTCTTCAAAAAAATATTCTCTGCTTTAATGTAGAATCATCCCAAGAACTAGACGCTATAAACACCCTGGCTCGAAAACTTCGAAAAAAAGCCCCCGTGTCTTTACGAGTAAACCCAAACATCAATCCCAAAACCCATCCCTACATTGCTACGGGCCTTAAAGAAAATAAATTTGGAATTCCTATTCGTGAAGCCATTGACTTATATAAACATCATAAAAATTATACCCACATTCATTTTACAGGGCTTGATTGCCATATTGGATCTCAAATGCTTAGCCTTTCTCCCATTCTTGAAACCATTAAAGAACTTAAAAAAATTATTCTAAAAATAAAATCATTTGGTTTATCTCTGGAACATATCAATTTAGGAGGTGGACTAGGAATCCCCTACACCCATGAAGAACCTCCCTCTCCTCAACAATATATCACCTCAGCCCTAAAAGAATTAAAAGACCTGAAACTAAAACTTCTGATTGAGCCAGGAAGAGCTATTGTGGGAAATGCAGGGATATTGCTCACAAAAGTTCTGTATACCAAAAACATGCCTCAGAAAAACTTTGTAATTGTGGATGGCGCCATGAATGATTTGATTCGCCCTACTCTCTACGGAGCCTATCAAGACATTTGGCCCGTGCAAAGATCCCTCGCTTCGCTCGGGATGACGTCCGTAGATATTGTGGGACCTATTTGCGAATCTGGAGATTTCTTAGGAAAAAATAGAAAACTCATCCCCTTACATCCAGGAGATTGTTTGGCTATTATGAGTGCAGGAGCTTATGGATTTTCGATGTCCTCAAATTATAATTCCCGCCCCCGAGCCGCAGAGGTTTTGGTCAGTGGGGGGAAATTTAAAATTTGCCGCCGTCGCGAATCTTTCGAAGATTTAATTCGAGGTGAAACCCTATGATCATTATGAAGTTTGGAGGCACATCGGTTGGAAACGCTTCACAAATTAAAAAAGTACATGACATTGTTTCCTCTCAACGTTCACGAAACCCTTTGGTTGTTGTCTCAGCCTTAAGTGGTATCACCCATCACCTCACTGATCTTTGTTCTGGAATGACGGACTATAACATCGCTGAATTTCAAGAAAGGCATCTCACCGTTTTACACGAGTTAGGACTTTCAAAAGATCTATTGAATGAGGAATTTCAAGAACTTACTCAACTTCTTCAAGGCATTCATCTTCTTCAAGAATGTAGTTTGAGAACTAAAGATCGGATTCTTTCTTTTGGAGAACGCTGCTCAGCAAAAATTATTGGAAATTACTTTACCTCTTCTCTTTATGTTCCTTCTTATGATTTAGGACTTAAAACCAATTCAAATTTTGGACACGCCACACCCCTTAAAGAATCTTATCAAGATATCCAAAAAGCTGTTCTTTCTTATAAAGATAAAATTATTGTCACTACAGGATTTATCGCTAAAGATCCAGAGGGAAACATCACCACTCTGGGTAGGGGGGGCAGTGATTATTCTGCATCTCTTTTTGGGGCAGCACTTCATGCAACAGAAATTCAAATTTGGACAGATGTCAGTGGCATCATGACCACAGATCCTAGAATGGTCCCCGATGCAAAACCCATTCGAGAAATGAGTTTTGAGGAAGCCTCAGAACTGGCATACTATGGAGCTAAAGTCATTCATCCTGCCACGATGCTTCCAGCCATGGAAAAAAATATCCCAGTTCGAATTTTAAATACCAATGATCCTTCTCATCCTGGAACGACGGTTTACAAACATACTCCAAAAACTCAAGGGACGGTCAAAGCCATTGCTCACCGAAATGGGTTAATTGTTATTAATATCACTTCCACCCGAATGCTCGATCAATACGGTTTTCTAGCACGCATTTTTGAAATATTTTCAAGACACAAAACCTCTGTAGATATGGTCTCAACTTCTGAAGTATCTGTCTCACTCACTATCGATAATGAACAGCATCTTTCCTCCATCGTATCAGAGCTTGAAACATTTTCCGAAGTATCGGTTGAAAAGCATCAGTCTATTATGAGTGTTGTGGGGGAAGGATTAAGACAAGACCACACGGTTCCTGCTCGTATCTTTTCTATATTAAGCCAACATGAAATTCCAGTCAGAATGGTTTCGTTGGGAGCCTCTAAAATTAATTTAAGTTTCCTATTGAAAGAAAGTCAGACCAAAAATGCTTTAACGGTTTTACACAAAGAATTTTTTCAGTGTTAAAACCAAATATGCGTTAAAGACCACGTTACAGCAGCAATAAAAGCAGAGGCTGGAATGGTAAAAATCCACGCCCAGATAATCCGTTCTGCAACTCCCCATCGAACCGCAGAGAATTTGGTAACTGCCCCTACTCCCATAATAGAACCTGTAATGGTATGAGTGGTTGAAACTGGAATTCCTAAACCTGTTGCAAAAAAGAGTGTACAAGCACCGGCGGTTTCCGCACAAAACCCTCCGATAGGTTTCAATTTTGTAATCTTCATTCCCATGGTTTTAACAATTCTCCATCCTCCAAAAAGGGTTCCTAACCCCATCGCAGCATGACAGGAAAGCACAATCCACAAGGGAATATGAAATGTGGGCCCTAAAAAACCTGCTGAGAAAAGAAGAACCGCAATAATACCCATGGTTTTTTGAGCATCATTGCCTCCGTGCCCTAAGCTATATAATGAGGCGGAAAAAAATTGTAAGAGCCTAAACCATTGATCAATCTTACGAGGGATAGTTCTAAAAAAAATCAAAGAAACTAAAAACATAAAAATAAATGCCAGCATAAATCCAATAAGAGGAGAGAGCACAATAGAGACGCTAATTTTAATAAATCCTGCTGAATTTAAAGCAGAAATCCCAGATTTTGCTACGGCTGCGCCTGCTAATCCTCCAATTAAGGCATGGGAAGAACTGGATGGAATTCCATAATACCAAGTAATCAAATCCCAGGCGATGGCACCAACCAATGCAGCTACAACAACCACAGGATCAATAATGGTAGGATCTACCACCCCCTTTCCAATAGTATTGGCCACATGAAGTCCAAAAAATAAAAAAGCAACAAAATTAAAAAAAGCAGCCCAGATAACTGCCTGGTGAGGACGAAGCACACGGGTAGAAACAATGGTGGCAATGGAATTAGCCGCATCATGAAAACCATTGATAAAATCAAAGATCAAAGCAACAGCAATAATGATGATAATAAACCAAAGCTCATGCATATTCGAGGACGATCCCTTCAATAGTATTGGCCACATCTTCACATCGATCGGTTGCGGTCTCTAAAAAATCATACACTTCTTTAAGCATAATGACTTGCCTCACATCTGGTTCTTCTTTAAAGAGTTTGGCAATCGCAATTCTTAAAAGATAATCTGCCTCATTTTCTAATCGATTAATCTCCACACAGTCCTTAATCACTCCTTCTGGATGTTTTAAATTTTTTAATCCTGAAACTGCTTTCTGAATACACTCAGCCGAGCGAACACACACATCAGCCAGTTGAAAAGCCTCAGGCGTCACCTTAGTCACTCCATACAAAAACATACGCTGAGAACAGGCCTCAATATAATCTAAAATATCATCTAATCCCGTAATGAGTTTATGAATATCGTCCCGATCGAGAGGGGTAATAAATGTTTTATGAAGCATCTCTACTGTTTTATGTGTAATTTCGTCTGCCTTATGTTCTATATCTTTAATGTTTTGAGAATGTTTTTCAGCTTGAGGAAGATGATTGAGCATTTCTCGAAACTCAATGGCCCCCTCAACAATTAAAGCAGAAATTTGCTCAAAAAGATCGAAAAATCGACCTTCCCTAGGCATAATTTTTTCTAACATGAGTACCTCCTTTAATAAAATTTGTGTAACTTTTGAATATACTGATGAATACCCTCTTCCAGGCTGGTAAAAGGCGTGTGGTATCCTTGCGCTTTTAATCGATCCATTTTGGCTTGGGTAAAATACTGATACCGCCCACGAATTTGAATGGGCGTATCCATAAACTCAATCTTTTCTGGTTTGTGAAGCTCTTTAAAAACGGCTCGGGCCAAATCTAAAAAAGTTCGGGCTTTTCCTGTCCCTAAATTATAAATCCCTCGTTGGATGGGTTTTTGAAGAGCAAAGTGAAGGACTTGGATCACATCTCCCACATACACAAAATCTCTTTCCTGATGGCCATGAGGAATTCCCTCACGATGGCTTTTAAAAAGTTTAATAAATCCTTTTTGATTAATTTGATCAAACGCCTGAATCACGACAGAAGACATTTTTTCTTTATGCCGTTCACCAAATCCATACACATTAAAAAATTTAAACCCACTCCAACTGGGGGGATGCTTTCCTTGTTTTTCTTGTTCCAATGCCCAGAGATCAAACTGTTGTTTAGATTCCCCATAAGGATTCATGGGTTTTAGTTTTGGAATCAAACGCTCATCATCATCATATCCTAAAGCTCCATCTCCATAGGTTGCTGCACTGCTCGCATAGACTAAAGGAAGGGCATGCTTTGTTGCATACTCCCATATTTTTTTTGTATACTCTAAATTCATTTTAGAAAGGTAGGCTTCGTCCATTTCGGTTGTATCTGTGCAAGCCCCTATATGAACAATGGCTGAAAGCACAGGACGTTTGCTTTCTAACCACTCAAATAATCTCTCTCGATCAATAATCTGTCCAAATTGCAATGCTTTATGCTCTGATCGAGACGTAAAATAAGTGGGCTCATCTACAGAAATAACAGGAATATTCAATCGATTACAGGATTCTACAAAAGCGCTTCCAATAAATCCTGCGGCTCCAGTCACTAAAATAGGTTTAGACATTCTTTTGTTTTGTCTCCACCCAGTCTTCTATCATGTCCTTTAGGGTCGTCAAGGGAACAGGACCACTTAAGAGAACCACATCGTGAAATCCGCGGATATCAAATTTATCCTTCAATTGCCCCTTGGCCCACTCTCTTAAATCATAAATGGTTCGCTGTCCTACTTTATAAGCCAGGGCTTGTCCTGGCCATACGATATAACGATCAATTTCATTATTCATTTCCATGTCGTTAGCAGTTCTGGTTTCCCGCATAAAGTTCAGAGCTTTTTCTCTAGACCATCCCAAGTAATGAATTCCCGTATCTACGACGAGCCGAATCGCTCTCCAGGCTTGATCCATGAGCATTCCCACCCGTTGCAGATCAGAAGAATATGCTCCCATTTCATCGGCCAACCGTTCCGTATAATGAGCCCATCCTTCTACATAGGCGGTAAATCCAATATGGCGCTGAAACTGAGGAATATTTTTTTGTTCGGTTGCTAGGGAAATTTGTAAGTGATGCCCAGGGATAGCCTCATGAAAGGCCAAGGTTTCCATAGAATAATTGGCCCAGTCTTCTGGTTTATGCGTATTCATCCAAAAAATACCAGGTCTAGATCCATCTTCCGCGGGAGGATAATAATACGCAGCCGGAGCAGACGGAGCTTTATACGCTTCCATTTCCTTAATTTCAAAAGGAATAGAAGGAAGCTTTCCAAAATATTTTGGAAGCAGTGTCTTCATTCCCTCTAGAGTTGTTTGATGCTTATTCATCAGTGCTTCTCGAGAGGTAAAATAATTGGCACGATCTCCCTTAATTTGTTCTAGAAAACTTTTTAAGTCCCCCGAATGCCCTAATTTTCGAGAAATGGCTAAAATTTCTTCCTTATTTTTCTCGAGCTCCTCTAAACCCAACTGATGCAATTCTTCTGGAGTCTTATCAGTAGTCGTATTGACTTTAACTCTAAAACAATAATTTTCTCTCCCTCCAGGAATAGCAGAAACCCCCACTTCTCGCCGGGCTTTTCCCTGATATTCCTCCTTTAGGAATTGATGAAATTTTTGATAAGCAGGAACCACAGATGTGGTAATCACTTTTTCAAAATCGCCTCTTAATTTTTGCTTATCTTTTTCTAAAAAGGTTTTTGGAAAATTTTTGACTGCATCTGAAAAACGGCACTCCATGGGCTTTTGAGCCAAAAATTGTTCCAGTTGTTTTAGTGTTCTATCATAAGCAACATAAGGAGCCACCCTTCCCGACTTTAGCCCTACTCTTAAGTCTCCTAAAAACTGGTCAAATGCTTTTGGAATTTGTTTATAACGGCTTAAGAGATCTTGATAATTTTTCTTGGTCTTTAAAGGATGAATTTCTAAAAGATCCATAAGTTGAATATGAAGACCAAATAAATGATCCATATTCCATTCCCAATCCTTATATTTTTGCGCATCAATATATTCTTTAAGTTTTAATTTTAAGATGGAATATGAGATTTTTTCTGCATAAGACAGCTGAGTAGGTTTAATTTTTTTAAGACGCTTTAAAAATTTTTTATGCTGGGCAACACATCTGGCGCGAGCCTTGGGGCCTATCTCTTCTAATCGATCATTATATCGTTTGTCTCCCAAGAAAGTGGCCCACGTGGGATTTTCTTTCATTAGGAACTCCCAATAATCTTTTCCTAATTTTTCTAAGTTTTTGTTTTTTTTTGATAGTGTCATATGAGACCCTCCGCAGTTCAAACCATTACCAGAACCCATAATAAACTCAAGGATATTTGATCACTTTTCTGAGTTGTTTTTTCTGGGCATGCGCTTTTTTATCGGCCAGCATCTTTTCTTTAGATCGGCGGGAACGACGTTTTTTTTGCTTTCGGATTCGATAGATTTCGCGATCTTTCTCAGACTGGACCTTTAGTATCTGGGTTTCGTATTTATCACATAAAATCCGGAGGGCTAAAAAACGATTTTCTGTCTGGTGTCTTGAGATCTGGCATTTTACCTCAATCCCTGTTGGGCGATGCACTAGTCGAACGCAGCTAGAACTTTTATTAACCTTCTGTCCTCCCGCTCCTTGAGACCGGACAAAAGACTCTTCGAGATCTTGTTCCAAGATCCCCAGTTTTCGCATCCTCTCTTCTAATACTTTTTGCTTTTCTAAGGAAATCACCTAAAATTTCGGGGTGGCCGGATTTGAACCGGCGACTCCCTGCTCCCAAAGCAGGTGCTCTAGCCAGGCTGAGCCACACCCCGTTATAATCACTCCAATTTTGGCGAATACTACGTTGTCATCCCCCGGCTTGACCGGGGGATCCATTCTTATAGATTCCCGCTTTCGCGGGAATGACAAAAAATGTTAATATTTTTTTAAAAAATAGTCATTTAAAATTTACACTCCCCAGCATATAATGTCTATAAAACTAGATCCCCGATCTGATCGGGGATGACAGGGAGGAAAAAATAGATGATGATACTGTGGTATTCACTCTTAGGAATTGTGGCAGGGACTTTAAGTGGGCTCATTGGTATTGGAGGGGGAATTATTATTATTCCAGCCCTTATTTTTTTATTTGGCCTATCACAGCATGAAGCACAAGGAACAACATTGGCCCTGATGGTCCCTCCCATTGGACTTCTGGCGGCCCTTCAGTATTATCAACAAGGACATGTAAATTTAAAAATTGCAGCCTTTGTGTGTATTGGATTTTTTCTGGGCGGATGGCTGGGAGCAAAATGTGCCACCTCACTTTCAAGCGTTGTCTTGGAAAAAATTTTTGGAGTTGTTTTGTTTTTAATCTCTTTAAAAATGATCTTCTTTAAATAGCTTAAGGCAGGCGAATAATACTTTTTTGAATTTGAATTAGAGATTGAATCCCTTTCCAACCCAATTCAAACATGCCATCTAAAGTATCCTTAGAAAAAGGAACTTTTTCAGCTGTATTTTGAATCTCAACAATTTTTCCAGAACTGGTCATCACTAAATTCATGTCCACATCGGCTTTAGAATCTTCTGTATATTCTAAGTCTAATCTCATCTCTCCATCAACTATTCCCAAACTGGTGGCAGCCAAAAAATCTTGAATAGGAAATTTTGAAATTTTTCCAGCTTCTTTTAATTTAAGAAGTGCTTGCGTTAACGCCACAAAAGCTCCTGTAATAGATGCCGTCCGAGTTCCCCCATCGGCCTGAATTACATCGCAATCAATCAAAACAGATCGTTCTCCTAAAAGCTTGGTATCCACCACTGCCCTTAAAGATCTACCAATGAGTCGCTGAATCTCAGCCGTCCGGCCACCCACCTTATAACGTTCTCGTTTAGAACGAACAGAGGTTGCCCCAGGAAGCATCGAATATTCTGCTGTTATCCACCCTGTTCCCGTTTTCTTTAAAAAAGGAGGGACCTCTTCTTCTACAATGGCCGTACAAATCACTTTCGTATTACCACACTCTACCAGTACCGAACCTTGAGGATATAAAAGAAAGTTATGGGTAATTTTAAAAGGACGATGTTCATCATTTTTTCTATTCCCAGGTCTCATGTGCTTTTTTTCCTCATTTGAAGTCTAATTTTTCTTCGTTCCTGAGCTTCCCGGTATCTTCTTTTCTCGTCTTTTGTTTCCGGAATAACTTTAGGAACAGCTATAGGCCGCCCTTTTCCATCTACCGCTACAAAAGTAAAATAAGCACTGGAAGCATGTTTTTTTTCTCCAGACAAAGGATCTTCTGCATAAACACACACCCCAATTTCCATAGAGGTATTAGCCGTATAATTCACACTGGCTTTAATAGAAACAATATTTCCAGTTTTAATTGCGTAATGAAAACTTAATGTATCTACAGAAGCCGTTACGACCGCAGTTCGGCAATGACGAAAACCACAAATAGCCGCCGCAATATCCATCCACTGCATGACCTTTCCACCAAAAATAGTCCCTAAGGTATTGGTATCTTGTGGCATGACAATCTCTGTCATTTCAACAGCGGATTCTTTTACGGTTTTCATATAAGTGATCATTCATAAATCAATTTATGAAATACTGTCAATTGAAACAAAGAGGCTGAAAAATAAAATTTTTATTTTTAAAGAGTTTTTAATTGACAATAGTGCTCTCTCCTTTAATACTAGCCCCAATATGAATGAACCTCTCACACTAGATTTCTCAAAACTCACCGATCAATTTTCGACGGTACAGCTCCACACCCTTTTTAAGAAACGAGAAGTGGCTAAGAAAAATTTTAAACAAAAAATAGAGCTAGGAGAAATTGGTTTTTCAAAACTCCCTTATCAAAAAAATTTATCCGAACTTAAAAAAGTAGCGAAAAAAATATCTCAAACCTGCGACACCCTCTTAGTCATTGGAATTGGGGGATCCAGTCTTGGGGCTAAGGCCGCACTTCATGCTTTAAAAAATTCCAAAACTCCCAAAATTTATTTTTTAGAAAATCCAAACCCAGATACCTTAAACCATCTTCTAGAAACCATTGATTTAAAAAAGACAGCCATTAATGTTATTTCAAAATCAGGATCTACCCTGGAAACCTTAAGTATCTTTTTTATTATTTTTGAAAAATTAAAAAATACCATTTCTCCAAAAGAGCTAAAAGAACGAGTCATTGTCACCACCGAACCAAAAGAAAATTTCTTAAATACCATAGCCAAAGAGTATTCCCTTCCCCTGTTTCCCATTCCTTTTAATGTGGGGGGGCGGTATTCTGTTTTGTCTCCTGTTGGACTTTTCCCCATGCTCGTAGCTGGAATTTCAATTGATGACCTCTTAGAAGGTGCTCAATGGGTGGATCAACATAATCATGATGCCTACTTCTATGGAACCTTGGCCTATGGAGCTCATCGGCTACTTAAAAAACCTCTCACTGTTTTATTTCCCTATGACGAAAGACTCAGCACCCTTGGGGATTGGTTTTGTCAACTCTGGGCTGAAAGCTTAGCCAAATCGGATTCTTCAGGCCCTACCCCTCTAAAGGCCATTGGAACTCAAGATCAACATTCACTTCTTCAACTTTTTTTACAAGGACCTCAGGATAAATGGTATACGCTGATTACCTTAGAAAAACATGAACATCATTTAAATATCCCAAATTCACCTATTTTAAAAAATTTCTCATACCTTAAAAATATCCCCCTCGAAAATATTTTAAAAGCTGAAGAAAAAGCCACTGAAAAATCCCTCACTGAATTTGAAAATCCATTTTGCCGAATTTCTTTACCTGAATTATCGGCTTATACATTAGGGGCGCTTTTTTATCATTTTGAGTTGGCTACAGCCATCAGTGGGTTTCTCTATGAAATCAATCCTTTTGACCAACCGGCTGTTGAAAATGGCAAAAAATGGGCCATTGAATTTTTACAAAATAAACAGGTGAGATGAAAAAAGTTCTCATTGGCCTTGGAATCATTCTTTTCCTTTTAGTCGTTACAGCATTTCTCATCCCTTTCTTTGTCGACATTAACTACCTTAAACCTCAGATTGAAAAAGCTATTGGAGAAGAACTTAATGGAAAAGTAGAATTAGGAAAATTAGAACTTTCTATTATCCAAGGCCTTGGCATAGAAGTGCAGGGTATTAAAATTTTAAATCCCCCAGATTTTCCTCAAACCCCTCTTTTAGAAGTGGAACAGGCTAAAGTTTATTTTGGTGCGTTAAGATCTTTATTTGGAACCCCTAATGTTCAAATCACGCTCACAAAACCTAAAATTCAAATTTATGAAAATGATAAAAAAGAGCTAAATTCTTCAAAACTCTTTAAAGAAAAACCATCTGAAACCCCGACACCCACAAAAACGTCTCCCTCTGTTTCTTTTAAGGAACAATTGCCCAAAGGATTTTTAGGAGCACTCATTCTTCGAAGCAGTGTATATGTCGAAATCATTGATGGAGAAATAGCCTATTTTGAGTCCAATGGTACGGCCACAAAACTCCAAACTATTGCTTTAAATATAGGCCCTTTAAATTTAAAAGATCCACTTTCTTTTCAGTTTCAAGCCTCTCTTCCTCTTTCTACTAAAAATAATATTACCCTTGAAGGCCCCATAAATATGAAGGGGACTTTTTCAAATCCCCTGATTTCTAAAGAACCATTCTCTATAAATATTTCTTCTGAACTTGATTCTTTAAAAATTGAAACTCCGTTTGCTAAAAAAGAAATGGGAGAAAAACTCCGTATTAAATTTAAAGGCATTCTGAGTAAAGAAAACATTGTTTTTGAAAATCTGTCCTTAGACCTCCCTATGGGCGCTGTACAGCTCAAAGGCACGCTTTTAGATTTTAAAAATCCTCGCTTTGATATAGAAACATCTTTACAAGCTTCTACTCCAAAACAAGAAACTAAAGAAAAGAGCAATTCTAAAAAGTTACAAAATGAATATGATGTATCACTTAAACTTTCTTCAAAGGGCACTTTGACGCCCTTTTTAATGGAAGAGGGGGAAGGAGACATTGACGTTCAAAAACTACAAGGAGAAATCCCTTCTTTTCTACAACCTCTCTTTACCGATAAAAAAATCATGATGGAGGGAGTGGGCAGTGTTCGCTTCAAAGGCCATTTTCAAATTAAAAATAATAAACCTACCCGGATTGATTTAAAAGATTATGAACTTGATTTAACCCCACTACTTTTAAATTTTGAAAACAAATGGTCTAAACCCAAGGGAAAACTCCTACGCCTTAAAGGAAATGGGATTTATGAAGAAAAAGAAAATGAAAAAAATATTTCTCTGGGAGCTACCACCTTAACCATAGATGATATTGCCCTTAAAACCAATGGCCTTATTCACCTTCTTCCTACACCCTCCATAGATCTTACCCTTTCTACAAACACTTTTTCTTCTGATACCTTGGAAAAATATTCCCCTCCCTCTTTTCCAATCCATTTTAAGGGAAAACTTTCTCTCCCTTCTTTGACTATAAAAGGAGATCCCACCCAAATAGAAAGCTTAGACATCAGTGGAAAACTCATGACCTCTGAAGGGGGACGTCTGGAATTTAATCCAAAATTTACACAATCAAAACCGTGGAGCTCAGAAGGACCAATCCTTTTTTCAACCACCACCTCTTTTTTAATTTCAAAAAAAAAGATAAAAGAACTTTCGCTGGATACAAAAGCAGATCTCTCCCAAGCCGCTCTTCGATTTAAAAATGAATTTTATAAACCTGCCCAAATCCCTCTTTCTTTTACTTTAAAAGCCAGTTTAAAGAATAATCAGCTTACCCTATCCACACTAAACCTATTATTTCACAACTTAGAAACTCATATGAAAGGAACCGTTTCAAATTTTTCTTCTGATACAAAAAAAACATGCCAGTTAGCCATAGACAGCAAACCCTTTTCCCTTTCAGAATGGAATCAATTCTTCCCATCTATTAAAAATAAATTTTTAGGCACTGTTGAATTTAAATCTATCCAATTACAATTACCTCTGGATGGACCTAAAGATTTATCTTTAAACGGCACTTTGGCTCTTCATGAAGTTTCTGGAGAAATTCCCCAAACCCTGATCCAATCTAAATCTGTTCAAATTAAAGGCCCCTTTTTAGTTGATGTCACAAGCGATGTTTCCTATTCCAAAAGAAAAATTCAAAAACTCAACATTTTAGGAAAAATCAATTTAACTGATATGGATATTCATCTTAAAAACACCTTTATAAAACCAGAAAAAATCCCTTTCACCTTAGATCTTAATATCCAGTCCCAGGAAGATTCTATAACCTTCAAGGATACAAAACTTCTCCTTAAAGAAACAGCTCTGGACATCCAAGGCTCCACGACTGATAACATCCATCTTCAAACATCTTCGGTATCCCTTTCTGAGTTTTCGGAATTTTTACCTTCTTTAAAAAAAGCCCCTCTAACAGGAAATTTAAGGTTTGAAACAGATCTAAAAGGAAGTCTTTTAGATAACACAAAACCGATCAATATCAATTTTACCCTTTCCTCTCAAGCGCTTGAATATCTTCCCATTTCAAAAGATCAAGAGGAAAAAGAAGAAAAACCCATAGAAAAAAAAACAGGAAAGAAACCATCTTCACCTCCCTTGTCAGAAAATCCTCTCTTAAAACGACTCACCTTCAATGGTAAAATTTCTTTAACCAAAGCCACTTATAAAACCTTTAAATTTTGGAATGTAGAATCTAAAATGACCTATAAAGATAAACTCCTTACCATTGATCCTCTACAATTTGATTTTTATGATGGGAAATTTAATGCTAAAACAACCTTAAACTTAAATAAAAAAGATCCTGTCACAGATATTGAAGCGCATCTTCAAAAACTCAATATGGAAAAATTTCTAACGGCACAGTCTAGTAAACTTAAGGATAAACTTTCTGGTTCATTAGATGCCGACATGAATGTATCTATGACTGGTCTAGAGGGTGAACAAATTCAAAAATCAATGGCCGGTAAAGGAAAAACCATTATTAAAAATGGCCATTTTAAAATTTTTAATTTAACAGAAGCCATTGCAGGCATTCCTATTTTAAATCAAGTGGCACCTAATGTAAATTTAAGCGATGATTTTTCTGTGTTACAAACCTCTTTAATTATTAAAAATCAAAAACTCATCACCCTAGATATTTTCCTAAAAGGAAAAAGCCACCTCTTAAAATGCCAAGGAGCATTGGGATTTGATGGTAGCTTAGATTACACGGGAAACTATTATTTATCAGAAACTGAAGATCTCAATAAACAAATTCCTTTTACGGTGACAGGCACCCTCTCCTCCCCTACTCCACTTCCGGATGTTGGGAAATTGTTACAGAATACGGTACAAGGAGCATTTGAAAAGATTCTTTCTCCCAAGAAAAAGGAAGAACCTAAAAAACCTGAAGGAGAAGAAAAAGAAGAAACTAAGGGAAACCTAATAGAAGACCTCTTAAAAGATACCCTCCCATAAATAATCGCTCAATTTTGAGTTTAGACAAGGCCCCGAGCTGAGCGAAAATCCGAGGCGTATTTAATATACGTTGAGGATTTGAGCGATGCGAGAACGAAGTATAAACTCAAAAGTGTGCGATTAGATTTGAATGTCTAGGATGTCATTGACATCTACTTCAACTTCTTTTTGATCTGCCACCAATCTCAATTTAATTTTCCCTCGAAGTTTATCAGCAGACAAACGTACATAGTGATCGTAGAGCTCCCCTTTTAAGAATTTTCCACTCTTATCAATGACGGTAACGGTTTTGTGAGACGCCATCGCCTTTTCAACCAGATCAATCATTTTAAAAATAGACTTCATATCTTTTTTAATAACGTTGGTAAAATATCAATAATTCCATTAATCACAAATTGTACCGCAATGACAGACATAATAAGACCCATAATCCGGGTTAAGATCTTAATTCCCGTTGTTTTAAGAATATTTAAAAGATACACAGAATTAGATAAAATAATATAGGAAATAAGAAGAGCTAAAAAACTGGCTAAAATCACCATTCCCAAATTGATAAGCGAGTGAGCTTCCCCAGCAAACACCATGACGGTAGTAATGGTTCCAGGACCACTCAGTAAAGGAATGGCCATGGGAATCACTGCAATATCTTCTAAAGACTCATGTTCTTTTTCTTCTTCGGGGGTTGTTCTCACTCCAGCTCTTTTTCCATGAAGCATGTTTAAGGCCACGGTAAATAACAACACTCCCCCTGCAATTTTTAGGGCCGCTAGGGTTAATCCAAAGTACTTAAAGAGCGCCCCCCCGGCTAAGCTAAAAAATACTAGAATACCAAAGGCCACTGTACAGGCTTTTTTAGCAATGTCTTTTTTAACCATATCTTTTTGATGAGAAGTTAGTGCCAAAAAATGAGAAGAAGCCCCAAAGGGATCTAAAATAACAAAAATCCCCATGAATACCCTGGTAAAAAAATTAAGAAGTGAAAAAAGTTCTAGTTCCATGAAAACTTAAATACTATTTGGGCTCACCCTTTAAAAATTCTTCGAGCTCTTTGGCATCTTGAATGAGTCCAATCAGCATCATCTGCCGTCCATCAGGCAATGCCTGACCGAGAATTTGAGACTGAGGAATATACCCTTCTTGAATCCAGGAGGGGTCTACAAAACTAAAATAGACAGCCACATACCGTAGTAAATGACGGCCTTGGATCTCATACTCATTATTTCCTTTATAGAACCTCACTAGACTATCCAATGTTTTATCCTTATCGTTTAACGCCACCGATAAATCAGCAAATCCCTTTTCCTTTGTAACAATGGTAGACATGAATGGATCCATATCTTTTTGTTCTTTATTATAAAAACCATAGGATGACTCTAAAGAATATCGAACCTCTTTGACTTCTTCTGCTTTAAAATGCCCCTGCGGCAATTGTTTTTGATTTAAAAATTCTAGTGCCTCTTTTAGATTTCCCTGAGTTCCTTCAAATACCATAGGAACCATTAAAAATCGGGCTTCTTTTTCAGAAGGAAAATATAAATCAGGAATCACTTTTCCTTGATTAGAGATAGCAGTAGGATGAAAAGAGGTTTTTACCTGCCATTCTAAAAGAACTGCATTGGCTTCCAACAGGCGTTTTTTCATTCCTTCAATTAATTGATTTTGAACCTCAGCTTGTTTGTCAGGTTCTACCATTAGAGGATTTTGTGCTTCAAATGTTCCACCGTACCCCACCACAACATAGGCGGGTTGCTCTAACACTCGGGCTTCATCTTGTGCATAAACAGGTGCAAAATTAAAAAAGAAAAAAACAATAAGAAACGATTTTTTTACCATGAATACCTCTTTCCTTAGGGATGTTTAAGGTGAAATTTTATATACTCTAGAACCGCTTATTTGGCAACCCCTCTGTCATTCCCCGACTTGATCGGGGAATCTCTCCCTGTTAAATATCTTTCCAGTGCCTCTTGAGTTTCTGGCGCATACCCCATCACATTTTTCCATACCAAATCCGACTCCATACATAAATACACGGGTGTTTTTGTCTTTTTCTGAAGAATATACCCTTGAAGGGTTTCATACATCTCTTCTCGAATGGAACGAATATAGCGTTTTTTGCCATCGGGGGTAGACACAAATTCTCCTGTAATTAAAAAACTGTTAGGGAAACGCCTTTGAATAATTGTTTTTAAATTAGCATTAAATCTTAACGCCCCTAAGCTTACCCATTCCAAATTAAATTGATCAAACAGTTCATCAACCAACTGCTTATAATCTTCTTTCCAAGTAGGCTCTTGAATAAGAGGATCCAAATGAAAAGCAATCTTATACCCTGCCTTTTGACACAAGCGGGCCGCTTCCAAACGCTCTTTTATGGAAGCGGTTTTTAAATCATACTTTTGTGCGTATAACTCAGGGCTTAGGGTCCAGGCAATCACGGTTTGTCCCTTTGGATCCATGTTTAATAAATTTTTAATGCATGTAGATTTTGTTTTTAATTCTAAAAGTGCTTTTTTTTGATTAGCAAAAAAGGGAACCAAATGTTGACTAAACCCCGTTACCTCATCTAAGGCAAGACTATCGGCCATTTCTCCGGTTCCAATACGAATGTTTCTTGAAGAAGCTGAATTGAGAACTTCCTGAACGGATGTAAGCATGTCTTTAATATTGGCATACACCACCATCATAGGAAGATTGGTGTATTCTTGTAAAAAACAATACATGCACTCAAAATGGCAATTAAATGAAAAATCTAAAATAGTGTAATTACAACACACCACATTTTGAAGACTGGAAGTCGAAGCCCCACATTTTTTGACTAATTTCCCATGATTTTTAGTAACCCACAAATATTTTTTCCCTTCAAAAATAGGATCTGGATACTGATGAAGGGTATTTAAAAACTCGGGTTTTCCTTCGATATATTCTCGAGGAATATCTGAAAAAGAATCTAAAATATTTTTCGTAATGGGCGAATCACAAACAGCACGATCAATATAAATTTTTTGAGGACGATAGTGGATCATAAGAGCTTTAGCATCTCTTCTAGTTCTTTCTTATCTAACGCTCGATCTATTTTTTGTGCCCACTCTTTAAGTTCTATTTTATTGCGAAACCCAAATTTCATCTGGATTTTATTATCTTCAAAAAATAAAGGAGCTTCAAGCGGAAGAGACAAAGACTGTTTAAAAACTTTAAATTTCTCCTCTAGCTCTGAAAGCCTGGGATAGCGTTTTAATTTTAATACTTTTTTCACCTCTTCATACTGAGAGCAAGAATGCACAGAAGATAAAATTTCACTAAGCTCTACTTTATCTCGCACCATCACCTCTCGAACCCATATTAAAAACTCTTTTAGACCAGAAACCGTAAAATGAATGGGACTCAAGAAAGATGAAAGCATCTTTTGCTCTTTTTGGGTATAGGCTAAAAAACTTTCGATGACATGCAAGGGCAAATTCTGCTGAACTATATAGATTTGGATTGAGTTTTCTAAATTTAAAAGTTCTTGATAACGCTGATACACCGTTGCAGCAGGATCTAAACCAATAATGGGCATGTATTTTTCAATTAATAAAGATTCTGGAACGTGAAATTGAACTTTTAATTTTTGAAGTACGATGGTTTTTTCAATCAGGTTAAATGGCCGGCTAAAAAGATTTTCTTCTAACGCTCTTTCGAAGAGCGCTAGATCACTCAATTCCCCTTCTACGATCAAGGCAGGCACTTGAGTCAATCCTAAAGCACGAGCGCAATCAAGCCTCCTAAAGCCACTGACTATCTGAAGAGATTCTTCCCCCCGATCAAGTCGGGGGTCAGAATGACATTTTACAATAATCGGCTGGAGAATTCCTTTTCTCTGGATAGAGTCTTTTAGGACTGTTAAATCGGGCAAGAAATTAACTTCAAAAAATCTGTTTTTAAGATCGATACTGGAAAGCACCATCTGCTGAAACATGGACGAAAATATATGACATGTTAGTTTACGAGTAAAGTTGTTTTAAGCGGTTGGCGAGCTTGTGGCTGACAGAGGCTTTAATGCGGATGGAGTTTTTTAAATACTTTTTTTCTAACACCTGCCCTTCCGAATAGATTTGAGAAAGTATTTTTTGATCTTCCATTGGAAGTTTGACCTCAATAACTTCGGTAAAATGGGTTAGCAAGTCTTGAACTTTTGTTAACAATACATCTAATCCTATTTTTTGTTCTGCCGAGATTACACAAAACGGATGAAACCGTTGCCGAGTTAAAAACACATGCTGGTCTTTTGGACATGCATCTATTTTATTATACACATGAAGGGTGGGAGTCTTGGACACTCCCAATTCATGCAAAATCTTTAGTACTTCTCTGGCTTGATCTTCAAAATTAGGTTGAGAAATGTCAATCACATGCAATAACACGTCAGCTTCAGTGACTTCTTCTAAGGTTGCTTTAAAGGCTTCCACAAGTTGTACGGGCAATTTTTTAATAAATCCAACTGTATCGGTAAGTAAGATTTTTTGATGATTGGGCAATATTAACTTTCGGGTTGTGGGATCGAGCGTTGCAAAAAGTTTGTCTTCTGCCAATACATGAGAGGCCGTTAAGGTATTGAGAAGCGTAGATTTCCCTGCATTGGTGTAACCCACAATCGTCACGATGGGTAAGGGCACTCCCTGGCGTTTTTGCCGGTGCATATCTCGGGTTATCTTTAAATTTTTAAGTTCCTTTTTTAAAACCGAAATACGATCCCTAATTTTCCGACGGTCATATTCAAGTTTTGTTTCCCCTGGTCCTCGGGTTCCAATACCTCCTCCCAACCGAGACATGGCCACTCCATGCCCTGTGAGCCTAGGCAATAAATAATTGAGCTGTGCTAATTCTACTTGTAATTTACCTGCCTGGCTTTGTGCACGCTGAGCAAAAATATCTAAAATAAGACCTGTTCGATCAATGACCTTCACTCCACACAGCTCTTCTAAATTATTTTGCTGTGCAGGCGAAAGGTCTTCATCAATCAATACGACTTGAATCCCTTGTTCAGACACTTTTTGTGCAATTTCTTTGGCTTTTCCCTCACCCATAAAATAGGTAGGCGTAATGCGCTTTAAATGCTGAGATACCTGCTCACAGACCACGGCGCCAGCCGTATAAGCTAATTCCTGAATTTCTTTTAAAGAATCTCCGTCAAGACTGACGAGAAGTGCTTTTTCATTCACCAACAGCTTTTCTCTTTGGCTTTTTTATAAAAAAATGAGATTCGGAAGGCAAGTGTTTTTTCTTTTTGTGTTCAGCAATAAAAATTTTAACCAATTCCTCATCAAATTGATCCCCAGAACAGCGAATCAGTTCTTCATAAGCTGTATTTTCGGGCAACGCTTTTCGATAGGGACGATCTGAGGTCATGGCATCAAAAGCATCGGCAATTAAAACAGCTCTGGCTAAAAGAGGAATTTGCTTCCCTTTGAGTCCATCGGGATACCCTAAACCATCCATTCTTTCTTGGTGATATTTCACAATGGGCACCACTTCTTTTAAAAGTTCAATATGAGATAAAATCTCAGCACTTTTGACCGGATGCTCTTTCATGATTTCAAATTCTTCTTTGGTCAATCGATCGGGTTTTGTTAAAATATGCTCCGGCGTCCCAATTTTACCAATATCATGAAGCAGCGCTCCCACTTCTAAATGTATTAATTCTTCATCGCTCAGTTTTAGGGCACGGCCAATAAGTAACGCATACTCTGACACTCGAATGGAATGGCCGTGGGTATACTTATCTTTGGCTTCTAAGGCTGAAACAATGGCTCGAATAGCCTCGCTAAAAAGCCCTTGAAATCTTTTTTCGAGGCTCATGTAGCTTTGAAATAACCACACGAGGGTTTGTTCGAGATGCCGCTCTTTCAAAGAATGTACGGTCATATACCTAAATCCCCTCTGCCACTTTTTTAATTTTTGTCTGAAGACGTTTAATCGCTTGAGAATGAAGTTGCGACACCCGAGACTCTGTCACATCCAGCACTGATCCAATTTCTTTTAAATTCATGTCTTCATAATAATAAAGTGCCAAAACCATCCGTTCACTTTCCGGAAGTTCCTGGAGAGATTGCTGGACAACCTTTTTAATATCTTTCAGAGTCGTATAAAAATGAGGATTATTGGCTTTGAGCTCCTCAAAGAGTCCAATGAGTTCTCGTCTATCTTTAAACGGGAATTGTTGCGCCTCATCAATACTGACCATGGAAACCGATCGCGTCATCGTTACCATTTCTTGAAACTCTTCCAAATCCATTTTTAATTCTCTGGCCACTTCTTTATTACTAACTTTTCGGCCATGTTTTTGTTCAAGCCTTCGATAGGCTTTTTCCAATACCTTGGATTTTTCACGAATGGATCTGGGAACCCAATCCTGGCTTCTTAATTCATCCAAAATAGCTCCTCGAATTCTAAATTCAGCATAGGTTTTAAATTGATTGTCTCGCTTGGGATCATACTTATCAATGGCATCCATGAGCCCAATGACCCCTGAGCTAATTAAATCGTCTATATCCACATTGGGAGGAAGTTTTACAGCTATCCTTTGGGCAATATACCGAATGAGTGGCGTATACTCTAAGATCAACGCTTGTTTATCTGCTAACGTAAATTTTCGTCGGTGTTCTTTTAGTTTTACAAGAAGTTCACTCATGTTATCCTCCTTTAAGTTATATTATGTAAATAGTGTGTCCCTATACCTTTTTATGAAAGCAAAAGGCATGCCAAAAAAAATCTAAATCATTTCAATAGCCATTCTAAAATCACATCCATTATTTTGTCGTTGTACTTCAGGAAAGCGTCAAAAAATTGCCTTTTTTCTCTTTAGTTTTTCAACCAACGTCGTCCGCTTTAATCTTAAGAGTCCTGCTGCCTTATTTTTATTGCCTGCTGTTCGCATGAGAGCCTGTCGAATGAGTTCATTTTCAATCGTCTCCATCGTTTGATTAAAATCCATCCCTTCAGGAGGTAAACACAAAGACTGCTGACTGGTTAACGACACGCTAAAATATTTATCCGGTAAATCTCGAGAAAGGATTTCACCCTCTCCCTTTAAAATCACCAGTCTTTCAACCAAATTTTCCAATTCCCGAACATTCCCCGGCCACTCATACTGACACAAAGCTTGAGTAACTTCCTTTGAAAACCCCGTCACATTCTTTTTTTGTTCCCGATTAAATTTTTCCAAAAAATGAACTAATAAGAGAGGGATATCTCCAGATCTTCTGGCCAACGTGGGAACGACTATGGGAATCACATTCAACCGATAATATAAATCTTCGCGAAAGCGTTTTTCCTTCAAGGCTACTTCTAAATCCTGATGGGTCGCTGCAATAATACGAACATTCACTTGAATGGTTTGAGATGTCCCCACCGGCTCAAATTTTTGCTCTTGAAGCACTCGAAGGAGTTTTACCTGAAGCCTAGGACTCATATCCCCAACCTCATCTAAAAAAATGGTTCCTTGATCTGCAAGTTCAAATCGTCCTTGCCGAGATACATGGGCTCCTGTAAATGCTCCCTTCACATGCCCAAAAAGCTCACTTTCTAAAAGCTCTTCTGGAAGAGCTCCACAATTGACCGTTACTAATGGTTTTTCACTTCTCGGGCTATTGTAATGGATGGCTTTAGCAATGAGCTCTTTTCCAGTTCCGCTCCCCCCTTGAATTAAAACCGTGCTATCGGACTGAGCTATTTTTTCAACAAGCTTAAAAACCTCCAAAATAGCGGGGCTATTGCCAATAATATTGTCAAACTGATACTTGGATTTTAGTTCCTGGTGATACCAATAATTTTCCTTTTCCAAACGGTGATGATGAATGGCTTTGTCGACTAGGTGTTTTAACTCTGTCAGCGAAAAAGGCTTGGTTAAATAATGAAATGCCCCTCTTTGGATAGCCTGAATAGCGGTTTCAGCAGATCCCCCTCCTGTCATCACAATGACAGGCACAGAAGGCAAGATATGCCGAATTTTATCCATGAGATCGAGCCCACTACCATCAGGAAGCTTAATATCCATCAATAAAAGGTCAAAATGCCCGCTTCCCACCTGTTTCATGGCCTGGGAACAATCCCCTACTACCTTGATATTAAACTCTTTTTTTAAAAATCGCTCGAGCACAGATTGATAAGACACGTCATCTTCTACTACCAATATCCGACAACGATACATACTCCTCCTAGCAAAGGTTGGTGCTACTCTTCAAGCGGACTATTTAATATGAGGTAAGACTTAAACTAGTTGTAGTTTATCATGGTCATAAACAAAGTGTCAAGAACGTGACAAAACAATAGCCCTATAAGGAAGCAAAATAATAAAGGTCGTTCCTTTGTCAGGCTCACTTTCAACACTAATTTTCCCATGATGATTTTTAATAATTTGATAGCTAACCGAAAGTCCAAGGCCCGGATGTTCTGTTTTATTTTTAGTCGTAAAGAAAGGATTAAAAATATTGGTTAAATGTTCAGCTTCAATACCCTTTCCATTATCACGAATCTTGACCAATACCTGTTTTTGGTCTTCTTCATGCTCTACCCAGAGTTCAATTTTCCCCTCTTTTTTAGCCTTCCCATTTTCTAAAATAGCCTGAATAGAATTTTGAAATATATTTAAAAACACTTGAACCAGTTGGTTAAAATCACCAAAAATTTTTGTAGACGGAGAAGTCTTTTGAAAATGTTTTTCAATAGTAATATTTTTATGGCGAATTTTTAAATTCACCAAAGTCAATGCTTTTTCAATGACAGAAATAAGATCAATCGCCTCTAAATCCTCTTCTCTAGAAATTCTTGAAAAATAAAGCAAATTTTCCACAATTTCTTTAGAGCGCAGAGTGGCTTCTTCCATTTCTTTTAAATCTTGATAGAACGTTGAATCCTTTGGAACTTCTGAAAGAAGAATTTGGGTGAAGGCTAAAATCCCTCCCAAGGGATTATTAATTTCATGAGCGACGCTCCCTGCCAGAATCCCAATCTCTGCCATTTTTTCAGCTTGAAGCAGTTGATCTCTCAGTCTTTTTTCTTCGCCTTGATTTCGATAGTACAATACAGCCAATTCTTGATTATCTACTTCCAAAGGAAAAGAAGAGGTCGCATAAAAAGTATCTTGCGCTGTGCTTTTTAATTCAAATTGGGCTGGTTTTTTCTTCTGAAGCGTTTGCGATAATAAACATCCCTCGCAGGGAGTTTTTCTTTTTTGAAATACTTCGTAACATTTTTTCCCGACCAAGGATTGAATCTTAATCCCTGAAATTTGACTATAGGATAAATTGGCTCGAATAATATCGTAATGTTTATTCACTAATGCCACGGGATCAAAAATGGCATCAAAGGTTTTCTGCCATTCTTCTTTCCGTTCAACGGAAGCATTAAAAATATAAATTTTTTCTAAGGTCAACGCTACGGTATCGGAAATTTGTTTAATCAAATCTACTTTTTCATAGAGAGCAACAATGTCTTCCTCATTTTTGCATAAAAAATATAAATGCCCCACACACTTCTTTTTTTCTTCCTTTTGATAAATCAAAGGCATCACAATGGAAGGAAGCCCCAGTTTTTTTACTTCTTTCACCACTTCTTCGGTTGTGGTTTCAGAAAGAACAATTTTTTCAACTGGCAATACCCCTTTTAAGGCTTTTTCTACCCGCTGGGATAATTCTTCTACCGATGAGCTAGCATTGATCCAAGCAATCAAGGCATTGAGCTGTTCCAGGTATCGCTTGGTTTTACTCAGTTCTCCTTCAACGCCTTGAAGCCTCGCTGTTCTTACGGATACTTGTTCTTCTAATTTTTGGATGAGCTTTTCTAATTTTCTATTTTGAACCTTTAAATTAGAAAGAAGGGTTTGATGCTGAGATACCAGATCAAAATGACGAACTCCTTGATCAATGGCATCTTCAATTTCAGATACAGCAGATGTCTCTGGTAAAAATCGGAATACCTCTCCTCGGTTAATCGCGGCCTGCGTAGAGGAAACATCCAGTTTATCCATTAAAAGAATACGAACGGGTTCTGGGAAAAGGGTTTTAAGCTGATCAAAGAAATGAACCACATCTGAAACAATAACTTTGATGGGTCTTTCTCTTAAAAAAACTTTAGCTTCCAGAAGCGATTTGGCTTGATAAACCTTAAAACGAGATGCGTGAGATAATTCTATAAGCGTTGATTTTCGTCCTACCCATAAAACACCCTCTTTGGCATTCACGATACCTCCCAAAAAAACGGTAACATGGGGATATTCTCTATATTGGACTAACTTTTACTGATTGTCAAACCAAGGCTACAACACAAATCGGATGGCTTCTAAGAGGGCTTCTTTGGATTCTTCCCAGGCTTTTTCTTTTGAAATCTTTTCAGGAAGTTCATAAGTAATAAGCGCAATATTTCGTTCTTGCCCAGCATAATTTCCTAAAGAACCTGGAGTAGGATATCCAATGTGATCTGTCACGGGATAGTGATTATAGCAAGACATAGCTTCAGCCAATTTTTTGGCAGGTCCATCATAATTGAGTTGATGCGGGATAAGACTATGGAAAGAAATAATTTTTTGAGGGTAAAATTGATCCATAAGATCAAGTATAGCCCGTACCTCTGGCTCAGAAGCTGGCTTTGGTCCCGGATAGTACTTAGGCTCAAGAGCTTCTTTAGTCCAATCTTTCGTTGGAAAATTTCTGTTTAAATCTACTTTATGGCTATTGACCCGCGTTTTATTTTTATACCCATCAGGATTTACCAAAGGGACAATCAACACTATTTTGTTTTGAAAAAGATCAGCATCATGTTGGATTAAATAATCTTTGAGCTTTAGTGCAATTTCAACCCCTTCAGGCTCATCTCCATGAAATCCCCCATAAAAATGAATAATTTCTCCTTGATGTCCAATTTTCCAAGCTTCTATCGATGTTCCTTCTACAGAGGTACCGATCACTTTTCTTTCAACGGATGATTTTTTCATATATTTTAGATCCTAAAATTCCCCCCACCGCATCCATCAACAAATCATGAATTTCAAAACTCCGAAATGTCATCCAATATTGGTGAATCTCATCAGATAAACCATACAGCACACAAAATAAAAATGAAAATATTAAATTTTTAAAAGCCCGAAAGCACAAAAATCCCAACATCCCATAAATAAAGAGATGATAGAGAATATCAACCCCTGGGAAGGTATGCGCTTCTGTAAAGGGTTCTGGAACAGGATGATGAGAAGAATAAAAGATAAGAGCACACCACAAAATCACAGGCCCCCACTGCTTCATGGGGAAAGATGATGAGGAGCAGAAGGCGAATACAAATGAAACTTACTTTTTGCGACACCCTTTTGTTTTTCTAAAATATCGTTGGCCACAATCATCCCACACTGAGAAGCCTGCACAATACCCCGAGAAATCCCTGCTCCATCTCCAATACAATAGAGATTATTAATTGTAGATTCCAAATTGGGTTTTAAAACAGTGCGACTGGAATACCATTTAATTTCAGGACCATAGAGAAGCGTATCACCCCCACACACTCCAGGCATAAGTTTATCCAAAAGCTCAAGCATCTCTGTAATGGCTGTAAGCTGCGTATAGGGAAAAGCATAGCCTAAATTCCCAGGAGTGGCCGATTTTAACGTGGGCTGAATGTTCATTTCATGAAGTCTTTTTTCGGTAGTTCGTCGGTTTTCTCGAAGATCCCTTAACCGCTGCACAATCACTCCATTTCCTAAAACATTACACTGCTGAGCCACTGCTTTCCCATACCCATAAGGATCATTAAAAGGATGGGTAAATTTGGTCGAAACAAGCAGTGCAAAATTCGTATTCGCTGTTTTTTTAGAATCATCGGCATAGCTGTGGCCATTACAGGTGATGAGCTTATCTACCTCCTCTTGCACCACTTCTCCTCCGTAATTTACACAAAATGTTCTAGCTCTTAGATCTGTTTTTTGGGTTCTAGCCACAAGCTTTGGTTCATACACTACATCACAAATTTCTTTCATGACCCAGTTGGGAAGCTCTACTCTTACTCCCACGTCCACTTGATTATTAATAAGCTCTAAGCCCAATTGCTCGGCCACTTTTTTAAAGAAGGTCATGCCACGTCGTCCAGGTCCTAACACTAAATACGGAGACTTCTCAGAGTATTCTTTAATATTTTCTAAATCTTTGACGTGCACCTCAAATCCCTTATCCAAAACTTCACAACGAGAGACTTCCTGATGAAAGCGAATATCGATCTTATCTTTCAGATATGTATACATATTGGCCAAAATATCGTAGTTATGATCTGTCCCCAGATGGCGAATTCTGGCTGAGAGCAGGTGAAGCCCACAGCGGGCAGCTCTCACTTTAATATTTTCAATTTTTTCTTCATCATCCCCATAGATGCGGATATTTTTCTCATCGGAAAAGCGCATGTAGACATCATCTACTTTTTTCATGAGCCTTCCAAAAAGGTTCATATCATGGATATATTCTTGAAGATTTCCGCCATATTCACGATCTGTAGAAAATACCAGTTTTCCATCAGAAAAACTTCCAGCTCCACCCCATCCTTCCATAAGATCTGTTCCTACTTTTCGGTCGCGTTTTTCTAAAGGTTTGCCTTTATCTAAAAGCAAAATATGGAGATTTGGATTTTCTTCAATTAAGAAGAGAGAAGTAAAAATGCCACTCGCCCCTGCACCTACCACAATAACGTCGTAAGACATACAGTCGGTAAGTTAAACATAAAATGCAAACTCTTGCAAGATACGATCTTTTTTTGCTATGCTTTTTTAAAAGGAGAAAAAACATGTTCAATTCAAAATGGTGTTGTAAGCTGTGCCCAGAGCTGGGCTCATTATTTTTAAGACTAACTATTGGAATCACCTTTATCATGCATGGAAGCCAAAAAGTATTAGGCACTTTTGGTGGAGGTGGCCTTCCCGGAACTATTGGCTTTTTAACTCAAATGGGATTTCCGGCTCCTGAGCTTATGGGTTATCTTTTAGCGTTTACAGAATTTTTGGGTGGAATTGGAATCCTCTTAGGGCTAGGTACTCGAATTTTTGCAGCACTGATTTCTTTTACCATGTTTATGGCCATTGTGACGGTGCACTTAAAAAATGGATTTTTTGCATCCCAAGGTGGATTTGAATTCCCCTTTGTTCTTCTGGGCGCTTCTTTGGCCCTGGCCTGTATAGGCTGCCAAAAATGGGGTCTAGACTGTCTGCTTCATAAAAAATGCTGCGGCACCGATTCCACAGAAGATAAAGGCAGCTGCTGCAAGAGTTAAAAAATTTGACAGTTTTCTAAGTTCCATACTTTGAGTCCAATGTCTGGGTCATCTTTTTTAAATACTTTCACGGGATAGACAGTCACAAAGCACTCAAAAGCTACCGCCACTTTGGCAGAAAATACATGACCTCCAATAACTGCATAGTCACGTTGCCCCAAAGAAGCATGAAAGTGAACAAAAGGTGTCTTAGACTCTACCCAAGAAATATTTCCAAGCCCACTTAAGAGCTCCAAATCATCTTTAAAGATTTTTTTTAAAAATGTTTTTTTGTGTAAATCATAATATCCCAACTCCACCTCTTTTAGCGCTCCAATAGCCTGAAAGGATGCAAATCCAATTTTTTGATCGCTCGCCCATTGTGTGAAAGATTGAATCACTTCCTCCTCTTTCACCAACCGCACAGAAAATACAGATTTTTGAATTTCTTTTATTTCCATACTGAATCCGAAATACGCTTAAGCCCAGATTTTGAAATCTTGCCCATGGTATACAAAATTTCGGCTGTTTGTCTATAATCTTGAGTCGCCACTAAACGATCCCCGTATTTTAAAAACCACTTTGGATCTTGATGTTTAATTTGATGAATAAAGATTTTTTTAACCACCTCTTTTGAAGAGCGTTTCTGATTTTTCTCGACCAAGGCTAAAATCTTTTCGATCTCTTTTTTAATTAATTTTTCTTTGAGTAAATATTTTTTTACTCCCTCACGATCGATCTTGTGGGATAAAATATCCGCATATAAAGAATAAATATCGGCATCCCGCTCAAAATCATCTCCAAATAAAATTTCAGTAGATTTCTCTGGCATCAAAAGCCGGTGTGTCAAAAGACACATGAGTTTATAGGGAAAATTATTTTTAATTCTCACCTTCCCCAACAATCGGCGCAACGACCGATAATCTTTAAGAACAATGCCATCGTGCTGAACCCCATCAATTAAAAATTTCCCTTCTAATACTTTTTTAAGCATCACGGGGCTTGCTGAAATAAAAAAAATAGGAGACAGCCCAATTTTAGATTCTTTCCCTCGCCTTAACTCTCGCAAAAGCTCCTTAGCCCCCGGAATAGCTGTTTTATCAATAGCAAATTCAAAAAGAATATTCATGAGCCCTTTAAATGATTCAAAGTTGGTGTGAAGATAGGTTTTATCGACATCCCAAATATAAATATCCTGATCGAAGTTTTCTGGAAGTTTCCGATAGAGAAAAATTTTCATAGAAAATGTTCAGGAATGGGGTATTTATTCACCAGCATATGCGTAATATGAGAAACATCTTCTTTAAAATCTTCACTTTCGTAGGTCACACGAACCGACATCAAATCCCGGATTACTTCTTTTAAATTGGCATTTTCATAGAGGACTCGATAAATACCCGCAGAAATTGGCATAAAAATATTAAATTTTTGGGCGAGCGCTTGCACCGCTTGTACCGTATAAATTCCCTCAATCACCATATTAGAGGCCTTTAAGATGTCATCCATGGTTTGACCACTGGCTAATTTTCTTCCAAAGGTATTATTACGACTGTGTTCACTGTAACAGGTAGCCATAAGATCCCCAATACCCGAGAGCCCAAAAAATGTTTTAGGATCTGCTCCAAAAAATTTTCCATATCTAGAGATTTCAACTATTCCACGACTAATTAAAAATGCCTTGGAATTATTCCCAAGATGAAGACCTGTGGCAATTCCTGAAGCAATGGCAATAATATTTTTAAGTGCTCCTCCAATTTCAACCCCTTTAACATCTTTATTTCCATACATTTTAAATAAAGGTTGCTGAAGAGCCCCCATCACCCTCTCAATCACTTCATTATAATGAGAAGCAATGACAGATCCTGAAGGATCGCCTTGAATAATTTCTGTGGCAATATTAGGCCCCGATAATGCTCCTACTTTTTTGCAACACGTTTCTTCTTTTAAAATATCGCACATCATTCTAAATGTTTTATTTTCAATCCCTTTAGTCCCACTGACCAATATCTGATCTCCAGAAACATAGGTACCCAACTCCTGACTTACCTCTCTAAATACCTTCGAAGGAACCACCACAAAAATAAGTTCACATGATTCTGCCACTTCCTTCATAGAAGAAGTCGCATGGATAGAATCTAAAATTTTTAATCCCGGAGTATATTTTTGATTGGTCTTAGAATGATTTATTTCTTGAACGGTCGAAGGATTTCGACTCCAAAGCAATACGGACTGACCTCTTTGAGCAATTAAATTGGCAAGCGTGGTTCCCCAGTTACCACTTCCTAAAACACCTATTGTTTTTTTCATAAAGTTCCCTTTAACATATCTTCTAAATTATACCCCACCAAACGGTTATGGTAATAATACAAAAGAAGCAAATCCCCAACCCAAAGTTCATCTCCCACTCGATACACGGTTCTCCTTTGATGATAGGAAGCAAATATTTTTAAAGCTTCATTTACAATATCCTGAGCATCTAATTTTTTTAGATAATGGGCATAGATAATACGCCCTTGATCAGAGAGCTGTTCCAAAAATTGCCTAACCCTTTCTAATTTTTCATACACATCTTTTAATGGGATTGCTTTATGATAGGTATAGGTTCTTAAGAGTTTATAAATATCAAAATCTGGATAACGATTGGCAATCATCTCATACAATGTAAACGCCACAAGATTTGTCGATAGCACACGGTTATTGCAGTGAAAAACATCCATGAGCATCTTAGCCAATTCTTTCGTATAATTTTGATCTCGATCATCATCATGGACAATAACACCCTCTCGCTTTACATATCGTGAAATGTCAATCACCCTGCCATGATAATCGATCGACTTACCATCGGAATTGACTTTATTACCAAAAGGATCCAAAGGATCTCCAAAATGAACAAACGTTTTAGAATTTAAATGCATGAGATTTTTAAAATAAGAATACAATCGTCCTAATTTTGAAAATTCATCATTTTCAATGATGTATCGAGATTGCCCAGTCGCTGCTAAAAAATCACCAATCAATGTTTCTGCTTCTAAGGTTAAATGAGCATTGAGATTAACTGGGATAATATAAATATTGGGAGTTAATTTTGATTCTTCCAAATTTCGAATGTAGGCTTTTAAACTCGTTCCCAATAATCCCAACTTTAGCTTTTTCTCTACACTTCCAGAACGGCTTCGAGTTCCCCCGGGAAAGAAAAGATTATGAAAGCCCAATTGAATAGATGAAGCCGCATATTCTTTTAATACATCTTTATACAGTTGATGAATACGAAGGCGATCGACTTTATACGCCCCCAAATTATTCATAAAAAATCCAATGATTTTATTTTTAAAAAGGTTAAGCCCTGCCCCATACATCACTGGAGGCAAGTCCGCATAATAAAGTGCTGTCCCCATCAAAATCGAATCTAAATTACTTAAATGTGTCGGAACAAATACCAGTGTTCCCCGAGTCGCCAAAGAACGAATGAAGGGTAGATTCCCGGTCATCATAATGTTTTCATTCACGATGGAGGCTCTAAAGTGCCAAAGGCGTTTTAAAGATAAAGCATCGAGCAATAAATTTAAAAAAGGAGGAATCAGTTTCGCCGATAAATGATAGATCGTAGGATTAAAATTACCCACAATTTGATGGGAATAGTGATCAATAGATCCCTTTAAAAGTTCTTTTTTAGTTTCTAAAGAACTTTGCAAATATTGTTCTTTATACTGATCCCAATATTTGTATTTTTTACTTCTTTTTTTCTCCCAATAGATCATCTCCTCTAACGTTTGATCCAGATCAGGTTCATTTTTTAAAGAATAGGAATCAAATATCCGTCGGCTAACAAGTTCAACCAACTCTTTCTTTTTTTCTTTATTAAATTCGAAAAGGGTCATATCTTCTCCACTGTTTTAGTTATATATCATCACATCATCATCTTGACATAGAAATTTTCAACAACTAAACTTAGGCTCAATCTCATGAAAGAAATCATCATATTTGGAGGAGCTGGATTTATTGGAATTAATGCAGCTCAAACTTTTCTTAAAAAAGGCTATCAGGTACATATCTTTGATAATCTTTCGCGTCAGGGCACCCTTAAAAATTTAGATTGGCTTAAAACACAAGGTAAATTTAAATTCACAAAAGGGGATATTCGAAATGGCGAACAGGTTTTAGATTTTCTTCTTTCTCATCCCAACACTACGGCTGTTTTACACCTGGCGGCTCAAGTAGCCGTTACTACCTCTATTGATGCCCCTCGAGAAGATTTTGAAACCAATGCCCTTGGAACTTTTAATATCTTAGAGGGATTACGGAGCTTAAAAAGCAAAGGCAAAAATCCATTTTTAATCTATGCATCCACCAACAAGGTATATGGAAGTTTATCTCATTTAAAAGTACTTGAAGAAAAAGATCATTATGCCTTTCAACAACCCATAGACTCCATTTCTGAAGTCCACCCCTTAGATTTTCATTCTCCCTATGGATGTTCAAAGGGAACCGGAGATCAATATGTTTTAGATTATTCTCGAATTTATGGGATTCAAGCATCTTCCTTTAGACAGTCTTGTATTTATGGATACAGACAATTTGGGATTGAAGATCAAGGATGGGTTGCTTGGTTTACCATTGCCAGCGTCTTAAATAAACCCATTACGATTTACGGAAACGGAAAACAAGTCAGAGATATATTGTTTATTGATGATCTCATCGCATGCTATGTTGGGGCAGTGGAAAATCCAGATAAAATCAGTGGAAAAGCATACAATATTGGTGGGGGCCCTCAATGTACCTTATCCCTACTACAACTTATTGAAGAACTTAAAATTTTGAATAAAAAAAATATTAATTTAAAATTTTCTACTTTAAGACCAGGGGATCAACCCATCTTTATTTGTAATATTCAAAAAATATACAAGGACTTGCAATGGGCACCCAAAATTTCACCTCAACAAGGAATCCGAAAACTATACGACTGGGTTTATACCCATCAAGATCTTTTTAAAGATTAAATCTCCCGTATGAAAATTGCTCTTATTTTTAATAAAACAAGACCCGATACCACGGGTATTTACTATGAAAAAGCCTGTAAAAAACAAGGGCATTTGGTCACCCATTTTAATACCACCGATTTTGGAAACATCCCAAACCAATATGACTTATATTTAAAAATTGATGACGATTATTGGAAATACCGCATGCCTTCAAGTTTACATCCCAGTGTTTTAACCGTACATGACACCCATTTAAAAAATGCATATAAACATATTTTAAAACTTATTCCACAATTCGATATCATTGGAGCTGCATCACACGTGGGGTATTCAACTTTAAAAAATAAATTTCCAAGAAAAAAAATTTTTTGGCTGCCGTTCGCATGCGACGAAGATATTCACACCCCCCCTCACCCTTTAAGCACAAAATATGATATTGCATTTATTGGAACAGATGGAGGAATTCCTCGAAAATTTATTTTAGACCTTTTAAGAGAACGATATCCAAACTCCTATATTGGACCTGCTCATCATACAAAAATGGCAACCATCTATGGTCAAGCAAAACTCGGATTTAATTTTCAGCCCATTTTAGTAATGAGGATCTTTGAATCCATGGCTGGCGGATGCTTAACGCTAACCAACACCAATATACCCGAAAATATTTCTGCTCTGTTTGAAAATAAAAAACACTTAGTGATGTATGATTCCATTCAACATTCATATGATCTTATTGATTACTATTTAAAACATGACGAGGAACGCAAAAGTATTGCACAGGCAGGCCAACAATTGGTCCTAGAAAAGCATACTTATTTAAATCGCCTCAATACTATTTTAGAATATGTTTAATGCATTATTACTGTCAGAAGTGGGTTGGGCTGGGCTTAAAAAATACGCAGGTGACCTGCTTAAACAAGGCCATAGCCCTTTTATTGTGATAAAAGGCACCCTATCATCTGAGCTTAGGCATCTTCTTAATCAAAATCCACAAATCCCTGTAAAGCCCTTAAATCCACTTTTTTTTAAAATATATGTTTTTCTTTTTATCATTTTTTCTTTTCTATTCCAACGTCAACTTTTAGTTGTCGTCACTAAACAAAAAACATTTAAATGGCTCCAGCATTTTAGAAAAATTTTCTCATTCAAGCTAGAGCTGATCCAAGAAACTTCAGAAGAAGGATTATTTAACTACACAATAGAAAAATAGCGTCCCCACCGGGATTTGAACCCGGGTCACCTCCGTGAAAGGGAGGTGTCCTAGACCGGACTAGACGATGGGGACACATGTGAGCCGTGATGGACTCGAACCATCGACCCTCTCATTAAAAGTGAGATGCTCTACCAACTGAGCTAACGGCCCATAAAAAACAAATTTTATAGTAAAATCGTGAAGATGTGTCAACGAAAAGGATCTTTCTCGAGAATAATTTGATCTCTATCCGGTCCTACCGAGATCATATCAATGGGAATTTTAACCATCTCTTCAATGAGATGCACATACTGTTGCGTATTTTTAGGCAAATCATTCAATTTTCGAGCACCGGAAAGATTTTCCTGCCACCCTTTTAAAGTTTCATAAACAGGTTCACACCGTTCCAACACTTCGCTATCAGATGGATAAGTAGAAAGCATTTTCCCCTGGAAGCGATAGCCAACACAAAGCTTCACTTCCTTAAGTCCTGTCAGCACATCTAGTTTCATCAATGCCAAAGACGTCAATCCACTCACCCGAATAGCATATTTTAGCCCAACAATATCTAACCACCCACACCGCCGGCGGCGTCCTGTCGTCGTTCCAAACTCATGCCCTTGTTTTTGAATAAGATCCCCAATGTCATCTTTTAATTCCGTCGGGAAAGGCCCTGTCCCCACTCGAGTGGTATAGGCTTTTGAAATGCCTAAAATAGTTCCCACATCATGCGGGCTAATACCTGCCCCTCCGCACACACCTCCAGAAACGGTACTCGAAGAAGTCACATAGGGATACGTCCCATGATCAATATCGAGCAATACCCCTTGCGCTCCCTCAAAAAGAATTTTTTTATTTTTTTCAATAGCTTGATCTAAAATTTCTGCGGTATCTCCCACATATTTTTTAAGACGCTCCCCATAATCATGATATTCATCCACCACTTGATCTAAATCGAGTGCCGGTTGTTTAAAAAACTGCGTTAAATAAAAATTATGTTCTTCTAAAATGGGCACCAATTTTCGTCTAAACCGTTCCTTGTCCATCAAATCTTCTACACGAATTCCTCGGCGCATGATTTTATCCCCATATGCAGGGCCAATGCCACGTCCGGTAGTCCCAATTTTAATAGAATCTTTCTTGTTCTCTCTGGCTACATCTATCAACCGATGATAGGGCATAATGACATGCGTACTAGGGCTAATCACAAGATCGGAATCATCTTTTAAAAATCCTTTTTTCTTTAGATCTTCGATTTCATCTAAACAAATTTTGGGATCGAGCACCACACCATGCCCAATTAAACATTTTTTGTGTGCGTGAAGGATTCCAGAAGGAATCAAGTGAAGAAAAAAAGGTTGGCCATTCACTACGACCGTGTGCCCCGCATTATTTCCGCCCTGATAGCGCACCACATAATCACTTTGACTTGCTAAAATATCGACAATTTTTCCTTTTCCTTCATCTCCCCATTGGGCTCCCACGACTACAAGACAGCTCATTGTAAAATCTCCTATAAAGACAATTGTTTTACCATAATCACATGAGGCAATTTTGAAAGCTCTTCTATGATATGTTCATCCACAGGAGAGTCAACATTAATCAATGATAAGGCTTCTTTTTTTTGCTTATCTAATCCCAAATGAAATCTAGAAATATTAATCTTCTTTTTCCCCAAGAGTGTTCCAATGGCACCAATCACCCCAGGCTTATCTTGATTTCTCGAAAATAAAATATGCCCCTCAGGAATTGCTTCTAGACGGAAATTATCCACCTGAACAATCCGAGGCTCACTGTTATTAAAAATAGTTCCTGCCACAAACATTTCATGACCATTGGCTTTGACACGGGCAGAAATAAGGCTTGTAAAGTCAGAAGACTTTTGAGAGGTCGTTACCTTTATTTCAATCCCTCGTTCTTTAGCCACAAATAACGCATTTACAAAATTAACGGATTTATCTAAATGCTGCTCTAAAAAACTTTTAACAAGCGCCAAGGTCACGGGCTTTACATCTTGCTCTAAGAGAGCTCCAGTATATTCAATTTCAATAGATTTAAGTCGTTCAAGCCCCATCACCTGTCCTTCAAAAGCTCCTAATTTTTCAGCACATTCCACATAGGGTTTTAAAAGCGACACTTGCTCTGGAGTTAAAGAAGGCATATTCACAGCATTTTTAATTGCCCCATTGTTAAAATAAGAAATGAGTTGCTCTGCTGTTTCAATCCCTACTTTAATTTGGGCTTCGTCGGTGGCTGCCCCCAAATGAGGCGTCCCAATGACTGTATCTAACATAAATAAAGGATGATTTCCCGGAGGCTCTTTCACAAATACATCGAGCGCAGCTCCTCCCAAATTCCCTTCTTTTAAAACCTCATATAAATCTTCTTCATTCACAATTCCCCCTCGGGCGCAGTGAATGAGAAGCGCTCCTTTTTTCATTTTTTGAAGGGTTTTTTTATTGATAAGATTTTTAGTTTGTTCTGTAAGGGGCACATGAATCGTTACAAAATCAGATTGTTTTAAAAGATCTTCTAAAGACACCAGTTGAACAGAAAGTTTATTGGCTATTTCTTGACTAATAAAAGGATCATACGCAATAACTTTCATTTTTAGTCCCAACGCACGATCTGCCACAATGCGTCCCACATTACCCAGCCCTACTACACCCAACGTCTTTCCAAAAAATTCTACCCCTGTAAATTTTTTCTTAGCCCATTCTCCTTTTTTTAAAGACGCTGTGGCTTGAGGAATGTGTCGACACAAAGCAAGTAACATCGAAATCGCATGTTCGGCGGTGGTCACTACATTTCCAGACGGAGTGTTCATCACAATGACCCCTTTTTGGGTAGCCGCTTTGACATCAATATTATCCACTCCAATACCGGCTCGAACCACCACTTTTAATTTTTTGGCACAGTCCAATACATCTTTGGTTACTTTGGTTTCAGACCGAACGGTCATGGCATCATAGAGAGGAATAATTTCTTTGAGTTTCTCTGCCGTTAAATCAGATTCTATATCAACTTTAAGATTTTTTTCTTTAGAAAGAAGGGACATGCCTGCTTCTGATAATTTTCCACATACTAAAATTCGAATCATCGCTCTTTTCCTAACACTGCTTTTAATTTTTCAACCCCTTTGCCAACAGGAATATTGGCTCCTAACGTTTTTAATACTTTTTCTAACGCTTCAAATACAGAAATAAGATCTTGAGCTCCCACATATCCCATGCATCCAATGCGAATAATTTTTCCTTTTAATTGATCTTGGCCCCCAATGATTGTCATTTGATATTCATCTCTCAATAACGTTATAATTTTTTTCCCATCTACTCCCTGGGGCACACAAATAGAAACCAAACTATTGCTGGGATTTTTTGCGAAGAGTTCCAAATTCAACGCTTTCACAGCTTCTCTCATGGCCTGGGCATATTTTTTATGCCGACGGAAAATAGTTTCTTTCCCTTCTGCCTTATAATATTTTAAAACTTCTCGTAATCCCAAAATCAAAGAAATAGCTGGGGTATATGCTGTTTGATTTTCTAAAACCGCTTTTAATTCTTTTGAAAAATTAAAATAATATTTTGGAAGTGTAGATGTTTTTTGTCTCGCCCAAGCTCTTTTTGAGAGCGCCACAAAGGATAGCCCCGGAGGAAGCATGAGCCCCTTTTGAGAACCCGTCACCACCACATCTATTCCCCATTCATCCATTTTTAAGGGAGACACACCCAAATAACTAATGGCATCGACCACCAATAAAAGATCTTGGGTACGCGTAAACCGCGCAATTTCTTCAATGGGGAAATCAACGCCTGTTGATGTTTCACATGCCTGTAAAAAAATCGCTTTTACCGTTGGATATTTTTTAATCAGCGCTTCAATTTGAGCACCTGTGGGAGCTTCTCCCCAGCTTATATCTAAAGGGATGACTTTAAGTCCATACGTTTGGGCAATTTGCCCCCACCGTTCTCCAAATTTTCCAGCTCTTACAACAATGACTTCATCTCCTGGGGAACAAAGATTAAGAACGGTACCCTCCATGGCTCCAGTCCCCGAAGAAGAAAGAATGAGGATCTCTTCTTGGGTATCAAAAAGATATTTAAGCCCTTCTCTAACTTCAGAAAAAACCTGAATAAAATCAGTAGATCTATGATGAATAATGGGATGAGACATGACCTCTAATGCTTTGGGTAAAATCGGAACTGGACCTGGGGTAAAAAGACGAGGTGTCATTTCAAAAAGAAGTTATGACAAGGTGCGTAAAAAGTCAAATGGATCCAGCCTGCTATGCAGAATAATAAAAAATTGCTTGATTTTTAGGCAAAAATAGCATATATTGAGAAAACTTCATGCAGTCCTTAAGTCATACACAGATAAAGAATTTTAAAAACCAATCGGTCATTAAATATTTCTATAAATACATTTCTGATCACAATCTCCGTCAAGAGGCGCTGTTGCTTTTAGAGCAGTATCAATCTGCCAAAAGAAGTTTAATGGAGAATTCTAAACCCGAAAATTCTGAGGGTGAAGATGCCGCTTACGGTTATGAAGATGTAGAGGCTATTCTTTAAGAATTCTTACTCATCCACTCTTTGGCAAACTGTCCTGATTTAATTTCTTTTAAAATATTTTTAAGTTCTTTCTTTTGAGCTTCATTCACCAAACGTCTGCCCCGGCTTATTCCTCCATAATAGGCAATAGGACTTATGAATTTTTGAAGCCCTTTAAAGGACTGTGTTTCAACAAGATCAATCATCGATTTCATCCCTTGGATACATTCAATAAAAGCCACTTTTGGTGAAATCCCTGCTTTTACCAATGTCTCATAGGATAATTTCATGAGATCTAAAACCCCTCCACATTTCACTGTTTGCTCTCCAAAAAGGTTTGAAATGGTTTCTTCTCGAAACGTACTTTTGATCATGTTCTGACATCCTATGGCCTTACTATAGGCTTTGGCTACCTCCCAGGCCTTTCCTGAAGCATTTTGATAAACTGATGCCAAAGAAGTCACATCTTCTTTTTTAAGATATGAGTTTCTCAACTGCATTCCAGATACCTTTGGTGCTATTAAAACGATATCGATAAAAGGAGGAAATTTAGGAATAAGTTTAAAAACAACACTAAATCCATGCGCAAAAACCAATGTCATTCCAGGCTTTAACGCTGGTTTAACATATTGGTCATATACCTTCCCTTGAAATTCATCGGAAATTAAAAAACAAATGAGATGAGTATCCTGGATCGCTTCTGAAATGGGTAAAGCAGAGATATGATCTTTTTTGGCTTTTTTAAAAGAAGAGCTCTCGAGCCTTAATCCGACCACCACATTACAGCCACTTTCTTTTAAATTCAGTGCTTGCGCTCGTCCTTGCGAGCCATATCCCAAAATGGTAATTCTTTTATGCTTAAAATTCAAAAACTTGTACCGGCTTGAACGTTTCCTAATTTTTTCTTCATGGCAGAAATAAGTTCATCATAAGATTTTGTCGTGATGATATGATTAAATTGATTTTTAAAACTATCGGTCCACCATTCTCCTTCAATATTCACATCAAAAATTTTCCACTGTGTGCCACGTCGAATCAATCGATAGAGAAGCTCTACTTCCTTTTTTTCAACGTGAACGGTACAACGCAAATCCACTTGCTTTTGATCAGAAGAATATTTTGGTTTGTGGTACACAATTTTTACATTCTCAAAAAAATCTTTCCCTCTGGGATATACGATTTCTTCAATTAACGTTTGCAATAAGGCTAAAAATTTCTTTTTCTCGCCTGAGCTAATGCTCCAGTATTTATCTTGCCATTTTTTGGGCATTGAATCTGTCCCTAATTTTTCAAAATCAATAAACTCAGCTATTTTTTTATGGAACTTTTGATTAGCAGTCCGATATTCTTCAAAAATTTTTTTATCTTTAGAGGCCACGTCTTTCATTTTAGTATCGCTTACCATATTCTTAGAAATAAGAGACACAAGCTCTGAAATAGTTTTGGCGGGATCACTTTGTTCCGTGTTGGCCGTATATACAAAAAATAATACACTTAAAAATGTAACGGCATATCCTATTAGAATCCACGGACGCATCCTCATTTTTAAAGTGTACCAAAAATAGTCTTTAAATGTAAAGAGCCTACGCTACCAGGGCCAATCCATCGCACTCTTTTTCTTGAGATAAGCCCAATAGCTTTAACAAGGTAGGGAAAACATCAACAGATCTAATTTTTCGATTGAGTTCTATGGGATAGGAAAATGCCAGCGGCACATGCATATGCTCTTGAATTAAAGACCCATGGGAAGAAAAATGTTCCGGCCATTCATAATGGAGCCTTAAATCATATCCTGGGGCGGCATTAATCACCACATCCCCTGTGCGCTCTGATTTAAAAAGCTGCAAGAGCTGAACAAAAGCATCGGGATAGAGCTGATCAAATGATAATTCTAAACTTTCTTGAGGGGTCATGACCATTTTTATTTTTTTAAATTGCAAAGGATCCTGCCCCCGACTGGTATAAAGTATTTTTCCATGCTCTTCCATGATCCATCCTTCTCCTTCTTTACTCCTCACATAAATTTTTCCGTCTGAATCTTGAGAAGCTATCCATGATATTTCGGGTCTTCGTACCAAAATTTCTATGAGTTTTTCACATTCATGGCTATCATTTCGCCGTTCCCATCCATGCCCATTCTTGAGATATAAATGTGCCATGGCATTGCCAGACTGCATAATGGCTAAATCAAATTTTTGTTTAAATACTTTCGGCCAAAAAACTTTCGGATAGAAAAAGGTATCAAAACCTGCTTCATTCATAAGCTCGACCAAGTCTAAATGCGTGTGTGTCGCAGACAATCCATGATCACTGGCTAAAACACAGAGTGTATCATCTACCATTTTTTGTTTTTCTAATTGATCCATAATTTTTCCAAGTTCTTGATCAAACTGTAAATATGTTTTAATGACTTCTTCAGAAAAAGGATCTGTCCGATGAGTCATTTCATCCACCCCTGGAAAAGCAGTAAATAAAAAATCGGGATTATCATTTAAGGCCGATCGTGTTTCATAGCCAATACATCGATCAACAAATCTCCAGTTTTGAGTAAAATGGGCATAGAGAGCATAAAGACTCCGCATCATTCGGGTTCGATTTCCCCAAAACCCAACTCCTCGGCTCACCGGGCTAAAAATATTCATGGGACGCTTTACGTGCTCAAAAAGCGTTTGGACGTCACGCGAAATATCGTGATTAAAAAGGTAACTTTCATAGCCCACATAACTTCTGGCTTTAAAGGCTTTTCTGTCAAACCAACGAATACCCGGCACATTGCAATGCCCCGGATAAAAACCTGTTAAATAGGGAAGATACGCTGGTCCCGTTGTTGAAGGAAATACAGAAGTAGCTCTGGTAAAAGTTCCCTGCTTTACAAAAACATCAAAAAAATTAGGCATTCTACCGGCTGATAAAAGCTCACCCAAAACATCTGGTCTAGAACCATCCAAAAGAATAAATAGGCAGCGCTTAAAGATTTTCATCTTACTCTACTTATCGGCTGTCCAAGGTCTAAACAATAGCTAAAAAATAGGCAAAAAGAATATTATAAAAACAAATGATTTCAATAGGTTAGAATGGCATTCTTATTGCAATTGTGGCAAACCCATGAAACCGAAGAAGTTTTTTACAATATTAGCCCTGCTCACTTTAATGACTTATGGGATGGCTTGGGGGGAAAATACACTTCAAATTAATCTTCTCATCCAGTGGGAAGATGAGGATTCCGTGAAAGCTCATTTTTCAATAGAAAAAGTAACCCGCTTACTCAATACCCCGTATCTTCTTCAAAAAGGAACTGAAGATTTGGGAGATTTTAAAATTGAATTTGGAAATTTTCACACTAGTTTTAATCTCTCTTTTCCTCCGCGAGTTAAAGCTCAAACATTTAGTCTCTACGTTCCAGAGCAAGGGGAAAATGTTTCTTTTTCACTTTTTCAAAGAGAAAAAGAGTCTGAAACATTTTCACTCGTTCACTCTCAAACTCTAGACAATATTCAGCCAAGAGGAGGAGGAGGAGGAGGAGGAGGAGGAGAAGAAGAAGAGCCTTCTTCTTTGCAGCATACCGAAATTTTTAGAGGTACCCAATCCCACTTTAATATCCTTTTTTTAGGGGAAGGCTTTACCTTGGATGAAAAAGAAGATTATACTCAACATATTTCTACTTTTGCTCAAGGATTTTTAAATCATCCCCTTATTTCTCCCCATCGAGAGAAATTTTCACTTTTTAGATCCGATGTGTTTTCTACTCATTCCGGAATTCACAGTTTTTGGGAAGAAAATAAAACCTCTTACGATTCTTTTAAATTAAATGGAATGATTTGGAGTTTTGATCAATCCAAGATTTTAGAAACCGCAGGTCCTCATATGGATGCCATCATCGTGGTTACCAATTCAAACACTCCCTCAGGAGTAGCTTACTATGGAAATTATGCCGTTATCAGCAAAGCTGTTTCTTCCCGTATTTTGGTTCATGAATTTTCTCATTTAGTATTGGGAGTATGTGACGAATACGAGGGAAAAAATCCGTCTTTTAAATTACGCCACGCCTCTTTTTCTCCTAACGTGGGTTCTATTGGAAAAAACAGATCTTGTCTCATGAATAATCCAGAAGTGTTCTCCACGTATTGTGAAGCCTGCTCAGCCTCTTTCCAACGCTGGGTAGAAAATCTTTAACGCTTGCGCAAAGCTCGATTATTTATTTTTTTCCTGATTTATTATATATTCTGCCAATTTTTGTGCATCCCCCAACAGAGCTTTAGGAACTCTTATATCAACCATTTCTTCTGAAGCGTTCACAGGACATGTTTCAGCAACTTCTTCTTTGGGTTTCAGATTTTTGGCGGCCAAAGTTAATCTCTCTCGAACCGTGGAGCTTAAACTTTCATCCTTTGTTGCTTCTTCCAACTGTACCACGATCTTGGCTTGAACTCCTTCCTCAAAATGCCCAAATCCTTTTTCAATATCTGAGAGCCATTGATTAAGATCTCCTCTGGGGCAAGATGTTTTAGCTCCTTCTTTAAATAACGATACTAAAGACAGTGCGGACTGTTCATCACTGGGAGAGCTTAATTCAATGAGTGCCGAGGGCAGCTGATAGGAGTAGGATCCTTTTCCACAACTTAATGCCTTTTTTCTCATCTGAGAATCTTGAACCATCGTCTGAGCTGCTACATTTAAATCTTCTACAATAGAATTATCTCCCTCCCCTTTAAAATAGTTAAGAACATCTAAAGCCAACTCCTCGTTACTAGGATTTCGAAGAATATCTTTAAATTCTTGCTTATAGCTGTTATCAAAGTTTTTCAATGCTTCAGTACTCTCTTTAAGTTTTTCTCTTTCTCTAATAAGATTAGAAAAAGCACTTCTCCTCAATGCCATATCCATAAATACAGGCCTCAGTACTGCTCGATAACCTTCCAGATCTAAGGTTCCTAAACTCATGAGTTTTCCACCCAAAATTTTTTCTTTTTCTCTATCGTTAGCTTGAGAAAGTTTTTCTGATAATTGACGGATGACAGAATCTACTGTGCCTTCTGACTTTATCTCTTTCAAGACCGTTCGAGTAAGATCTATAGGCAAAGGAGCATCAATATCAGTAAATGCCCTTAAAAAGAATGATTTAAATCTAGAGTCTTGAGCTTGACCCATATCTTGAAGCATAAAAATTCGATCACGATCATTTAAAGTTGTTTTAGGATTTGAAAAACTCTCCGTTAAAATTCTTTGAGCTTCCAAATCGTTTTCACGTGCTAAATCTATTAAAATCCCCAAAGAAGCATTATTAGAATACATCACTCCCCCTTGAGGAGTTGCTAAAAGCGATTTTTTAGCAGCTTCTCGAGCAACCTCATTTTTCCCTTTCTCTCGTAAATGTTGAGCAATCATTTGAAATTGATCTGCCGTTAAAGTTCCTTCTTTTGGTTCAAAAGGAGCCGCCGCCTGTGGCCCCGTCATCACTCGAGCGTCCTGCTGCGCCAGCGCTAAGACAGATGGAGGGTCCATATTATCCAAAGCTTTTTTTTGAAATTGGCGAGTTCTATTTTCATCTATTTGATCAGGTCTATACATGTCTCTAAAATGCGTATTAAACACCACATCGATGGATTTAGGATCATTTTGTTCTAACAAATAATTAGCCCATTGATATTGATTGGCTGGTTTTTTGGTAACCAACAAAGCTTCTTGCCAAATCGGAGCTAACAGTTTTTTATCGTCGGAAGAAGCGGCCTTCGTATACTCAAATAAACTATATTCTAAAGGAGAGGTTTTATGACCTTCCTCTTCTCCTTCAACAATGGCCAGTTGAGCAATTTCAAAAAGTCTGGGATCTTTTTTAATCGCCTGAACAACACGTTGAGCTTGCTGATCAGAAGGAATATCAAAATGTTCCCCATATCGCTCAAACATCTGAGCTGCTGCTGATTTATCCCCTAAGGTAACCAGTTGCTGGGTAGCTTCTAAAACATCACGACTTTGTCCTCTAGATTGACCATATTCTTTGTAATAATTGATCAGGGGTGCTTTATTTTCTGCGGTCAATTGTGGCTTACGTTTAATATCGGATGCTATTCTTTCCATCGTATTATGAAGAATGGATCCTGTATGCGTATAAAGGTAGGGCTCATCTTTAACAGCTTTTTCATGGAGGAGTCCAGAAGCCTCTATGGCCTTTGCATAAAATGTGTCATCTTTATCCAATCGTCTTCCCCGCATGCCTAGTTCTTCGATAACCAGTTGGAGGGCTTTTACTCTTTTGGGGTCTTTAAGCCGATCTTTTTTGAGCTCACTTAATTTTTGGGCGTATTGGAATAAATACGCATCATCCCAAGTATAGACAGTTTGTGGATCTTTCCAAACAAAAGGTTCATCAGCATTCCCAAAAATAGGTATTAAAAATAATCCTAAAACCATGCTTAAAAGTAGCCGTCTTACCATAAATTCCTCCCTTTATAAGAAATGAACCTGCTAGATGTTTTATCGGAAAATTTATGAGAAAGTTTAGGCTAATTTTTTCGTCTAATTTGGGATTTGTGAAGGACGTGAGAGCGTTTAATAAAGCCCACTTTTTTAATCCGTTCTTCGGCTAAGCGATCGGCCGACACGTGAGGCAATATTTTTTGCTCTTCAGAAATTTCAAACGCTCGTTTTAAATTATAATAAATATTTCGAGTTAAAAGTTTTGCTCTATTCTCGGAATATCCTTCCAATTCTAAGGCCACATTAATAAGTCCACCCGCATTAATCACATAATCAGGGGCATAAAGAATTCCCTTTTTCTGGAGAAGTTCTCCGTCAGAATCTTTTTGAAGTTGATTATTGGCACTCCCGGCCACAATACTGCACTTTAGTTGTGGAATGGTTTGTTCATTTAAAACACCCCCTAAAGCACAGGGGGCAAAAATATCACAATCTACTCCATAAATTTTTTCAGATTCTACAATCGTCATATTAAATTTAGATTTCACCATTTCACAAAGCTTTGGATCAATATCGCAGCCAATGACTTTAGCCCCTTCGTGAACGAGGTATTCAATCAATTTTTCACCCACATGCCCTAAGCCTTGCACCGCCACCGTTAATCCTTTTAGCCCTTTTTGTTTTAATCGTTTTTCAATGCAGGCTTGCATCCCCTGAATAACGCCATAAGCGGTCATGGGAGAGGGATCCCCACTGCCTCCATGAGCTTTGGAAAGTCCGGTAACAAAATCGGTTTCCATAAACATAAATTCAATGTCATTCACATCAATCCCTACGTCTTCTCCGGTAATAAATTGACCCTTTAATCTTTCTACAAAGGCCCCAAAGGCTCGAAATAGGCTTTCAGATTTATCTTTCTTAGGGTCTCCAATAATCACGGCTTTTCCGCCACCAAAATTAAGACTGGCCACGGCGGATTTATAGGTCATCCCTCGAGAAAGTCTTAAGGCATCTTCAAAGGCTTCTTCTTCTGTTTTATAGGGCCACATGCGGGTTCCTCCGAGCGCAGGGCCTAATGCAGTATTGTGAATCGCGATAATGGCCTTGAGTCCTACATTGGGGTTGTGGCAAAAAATGACTTGTTCATGGCCCATTTTTTTCATGAGTTCAAAATTAAATGACATAAGTTTTCTCCTAATTTGTCATTCAGTATAAAAGATTTTAGTGAACGAGAAAAGAAGAATCTAGCAGTGTCAGGGATTTTGCATGGACTTTTAAGTACCCTTGATCTTTCCAAGAAGAAAATACCCGAATCACAGTTTCCTGACGCGCTCCAATAAGGGAAGCAATTTCTTCCCTGGATAAGGGTAGATCAAAGGTTTTTGTCTTCGTTTTTCCTAACAAAAGTTTTAAAAAATTAGCCAGTCTTTCTTCCACACTTTTTTCCATGAGGTCTTGAAATTTTTCTTCTGCTTGTCTTAACTCAAAACACACTTTTCTTAAGAATGAATAAATAAGCTCCGGAGAATGCTGAATGATTTTTTCCATTCCTTCGCGTTCAATAAAACAAATATTTGATTCTGTAATGGCCTGAGCCGTTGCAGAATAAAATTCACTAGAGAAAAATGCTCGATACCCCAACACATCCCCACTTTGAGCCAGTCTTACAATTTGTTCTTTCCCATCCGAAGATACTTTTGAGATTTTCACAAGCCCCGAAAACACACAAAAAAGGCCATGAGGTTTATCTCCCTCATGAAATACAATTTCACGCTTCTTATAGGTTTTAGTAATCTTAAAATCTTTGAGATAATGCAGCTTGTCATCAGAAAGCTGACAAAAAATACTATGCTGGCGGGGATGGCACTGATTACAGTCGATAGACCGTTTGATTTCCATAAGCGAGCCAAACCCTAGCACACTTCGGATTATGATTCAAATCATAAATTTTTGATTTTCAAATTGACTTACAATCTCTCTAAAAAAGTCAGGCACCCGGATAATAGCCCATTTTTTAGGATCAATGACCGCATGGGTCGAGGTGGCCTTAGAAATAAGCTGCCCTCCTGCTTTTTGATAGATCTCAAATGAAAAAGTAAAATTCGTTTTTTGAATGGCAGAAATTTTAGCAAAAATTAAAAGCTCATCATCAAAATGGGCTTGCCGTTTTTCATTATGGCAAGAGCCTATCGTCATGACATGGTGAAAATTACTCTTCCACTGCTCAGGATAGGAAAACTTCAAGTTCCTAAAATACTCTGTCCGAGCTGCCTCCCGATAGACACAAAACATGGGACACAATACACGTCCCTGCGCATCAGTCTCGCCTTGCCGGACACGAATAGGATGGCTAAATTTAAAGGTTGGGGCTAACACTTCAGGCGTCATAAGGCCCTTATTATCTCATCCCCTTCGGATCAAATATGACCTATGTCACTATTTTATATGAATACCTGGACCTAGTATTTAGGTAAGGAAGGATCAATTTCATCTATATAGGCTAGAATTCCGCCTTTTAGATTATAGACATTGGTATACCCAAATTTTTCTCGTAAAAGCTTCACAGCCTGAGAACTTCTCCCACCACTTCGGCAATGCACAATCACTGTTTTTTCCTTAGAAATTTTAGAAAGTGAACGTTCAAGCTCTCCCAGAGGAATAAGATCTCCTTGAATATTCACAAATTCATATTCATTTTTTTCTCTGACATCGATCAATTGAAAATTTTCATGATGATCTCTTTTGGCTTTTAATTCTTGAACCGTCACTTCAGGAACCTCTTTTTTCCCTTTCCCAATTTCGCAACATGAAGCTTGTGGATTTTCTTCTAATTTAGTCACCATCGTTTGTCCTCCTTTAGCGTTGGGTAACGTTAAAATATGAGTTTCAAAGTTTAGGGTATTCATCGTTAAAAGTCTACCGGAAAGTACTTCTCCTATTCCTGTAATGATTTTAATCACTTCATTGGCTTGAATCGTCCCCATGATTCCTGGCAAAACTCCGAGCACCCCTGCTGCTTCACAATTAGGGAGAAGATCTTGAGGAGGAAATACGGGAAAAAGATCCCTGTAATGAGGGCCTCTTACTCCCTCTTTATTAACATAATTAAATACCGTCACCTGCCCTTCAAATTGAAAAATAGAAGCATAGACATCCGGTTTATTAAGAAGGACACAGGCATCATTAATCATATAACGAGTTTGAAAATTATCCGTGCCATCGCAAATAACATCATAGGGTTTTATGATTTCTAAAGCATTCTGTACTGTAAACCGATGGGGATAGAGTACAAATTCCGTCTTGGAATTTAACAAAGAAAGTCTTTTTCGAGCAACATCGACCTTTAATTTTCCAAGATCTGCTTCCGTATATAAAATTTGGCGTTGGAGATTACTTTCTTCTACAGAATCACTATCGACAATGCCGATGGTTCCCACTCCTGCTGCCGTTAAATATAAAAGCAAAGGGCATCCTAATCCTCCAGCTCCAATAACCAAAACCTTGGCTGAGTGTAATTTTTTTTGCTCTTCTAGTCCAAAACCAGAGAGTAAAAGATGAGGTCGATATCGTTTTAACATAACCATGTACAGGTGACTTTGCTACCCTGAATCACCACCTCCTGATCTTGGCGAAGCTCCACAAACACATTACTTGTGGCAGATGCTTTCATCCGCTGAGAGCCTTGATCTTTGGCTAAGATAACTTTTTCTCCATCACAATATCCTCTAAAAAAAGTTTTAATCCCAAGGGGCTTTTTAAAATCCTCGGCAAGAGTCACTTGAGTAGTGTGGGGCAAAGGAAACTTCCCCCAGCTGTGTAAAAAAGGCCTTACAAAAAATGTCCAGGCAACAGCTGTGGCAATAGCATTCCCTGGCGCTCCAATCCAATAGTGATCTTTTTCATCCGAGCAAAATAAAACGGGCTTTCCAGGGCGAATAGCTACTTTATGAAAATAAAGATGAAGCCCCAGTTCCTGGGCCAGTTTTGGAAAATCATCTTTATCTCCCATCGATACGGCTCCGGTTGTCACCAAAAGGGAGGGACCTTTGGACTTTAGCCATGTTTTTAAAAAAGACTTTAGTTTTTCTTTTTGATCCTTCATATGAATATATTTTTTAAGAGGCAGTTCTAATTCTCTTATTTTTGTCTTTAAATAAATTTGAGAAGAATTATAAATTTCCCCATCAAAAAGCTTGGAGCCTACACGCTTTACTTCATTTCCCGTCGTTAAAAGCCAGAGAGCCGGCTTTTTAAATACCTCTACTTTTTGAATTCCAAAATTGGCCAATACCATCAACGCCTCTGCATTTAAGAAGTGCCCTTTTTTAAAAATAAGCTCTCCTTTTTGATAATCTTCTCCAGAAAAACGAATGTTCTCTCCTTTATTAAATAAACCGGCTGCCACTCGAATAACATTTTCTTTGATCCCTTCAATCTTCTCTATCGGAACCACCAGTTCTGCCCAGGAAGGCACTTTGGCTCCCGTCATGATTCGAATGGCTTTCGTGCGAGGATGATCTAATGAATCTTTCACCCTTTGAGCCAATCTCGTTCCTGCTATCCTGATTTCAGATCGAAGATCTGATAATCGAAGCGCCACCCCATCCATCGCACTATTGTTAAAAAGTGGGAGTGAACAAGGAGCCAAAAGATCTTTGGCCAATACACATCCCAATGATTTTTGAAGAGGTACTGTAGTAACCTCTTTTATCGACGGAAGGCGTGAAAATAAAGCTAAGGCTTCTTCGTAGGTAATCATGAGGATGTTCGATTCCTATGTTTACATTCCCCTCGAAGCGCACACACCGCATTGGGAAGAAGTTCTGAAAGAATATCAAGTTGCTCTGTCACCGCTTTTGGATTTCCTGGCAGGGCTAAAATAAGTTTATCATTTTTCACATACCCTCCACACCGGGATAAATAACTATTCAAAGAATATTTTAAACTTTCTTGTCTTAATCTTTCTCCAAATCCTGGAATTTCATAGTCTGAGAGATCACGTAATGTTTGAGGAGTAATATCCCGAGGGCCTAAACCCGTTCCTCCGCTCACCACCACAACGTCTACCGTCTCTAATATCTCCAAAAGTTTATCTCGAAGAATTTTTGGATTATCAGGGATAATGACAACTCCTTTATTTTTATACCCATTGCTACACAGCCAATTTTGGGCAGCAGGGCCTGCCTTATCTTCATAGGTTCCCTGGGATGCTCGATCAGAACTCACAATAACATAGGATGTTATGTTCTTTTCCATACGCCTGATTTTCCTCCTTCTTTATAGACTAACTCAATTTTTTCAATCGATGTATCACGACACTTGGACTTAATCATGTCATAGGCCGTTAATGCTCCGATCGAGGCTCCCACCATAGCTTCCATTTCAACCCCCGTTGTATTTTTTGTTTTAGCCGTACAGATTATTAAAATTTTATTTTCCTTAAATTCCACCTCACACTCTACAAAACTTAAAGACAAAGGATGACATAGAGGAATAAGTTCAGATGTTTTTTTAGCCGCTTGAATCGCCGAAAGTCGAATAGTTAAGGCCAATTCTTGCTGTGCTTTTTGAGATAATTCTTTTTTAAGATTGATAGATCCTGTTTGTACATGAGCTTTACTTTTTGCAATCCTCTCAGATGGAGTTTTTTGTGTCACATCCACCATCACGGCTTTTCCCTTTTTTAAATGAGTAAAATCTCCCATTTTTTATCCTCCCACTACTTTAAAATAACTTAAACTTCCTCTATCCCCTTTTTCTAAATCATGCGAGAGGGGCTTTTGATGAAGAACCGATCGAATAAATTGACTCACCACTTCATCTCCTTGTTCTGCCGGAAGTTTTATCTCTTCTTTTCCAAATAAACATAAACGAAGATGTGCTCTGGCAGTCACCCGCAATCGATTGCAGCGATCACAGAAATTACACGACCAAGGACTGATAAAACCTACTTTGGCCAAAAACTCTGGATGAGACCACAAAACCGCGGGGCCTAAAGGTTCCATGGATCCCCGATCAAGTCGGGGATGACAGATAGGCGCATACCCCAACGATCGAACCAAAGACTGAATTTCGGTATTTGAAACAAAATTTCTGTTAAAAAACTCTGTGTGATTTTGAATTGGCATAAGTTCAATAAACCGAAGGGTTAAGGGGCGATCTTTCGCCCAATGGAGTAATGGTTCTATGTGATTTAAATTAATCTCCCGAAGAAGAACCGTATTCAATTTTACATTTAATCCCTTCTCTAAGGCCTCATCAATAAGACCCAAAATTTTAGATAGATAATGACTCCCTGTAAGTTTTTGAAATGTCGTAGGATCTAGGGTATCTAAACTGATATTGATATGGGTAAGCCCAGCCTCTATTAAAGACGTAAGATCTTGAATAAAACTTCCATTGGTAGTGAGAGAAATAGTTTCGTATCCCAAGGACCGAGCATCCGAAATAAGATACAAAAGTCCCGGATGAAGCGTAGGCTCACCGCCAGTAAAACGCACTTTTTCAAACCCTAACTTTCGAAACGCTTTTAAAATAACCTGGGCGGTTTGAGTCAGCATCTGTTCATGGGTTGATTGATGAAAACCTTTGGGCAAGCAATATTGGCATGCCATGTTGCACGATTCAGTTAGAGAAAGTCTTAAGTAATTTAATTGTCTCCCCCAAGAATCGCACAGAGGCTCTCCAAAATAGTTTCGAACATCTTCTCTCGTATTTAAATTCATTTTTAAAAGTATGTCTTCACACTCTGTGGGACGTATCCAGGTCGTAGAAAGTTTTTTCAAAAGATCTAAAATACTTAGGGATTCCTCGCACTTCGTGCTCGGAATGACAAAAGATAAATGTTGTTTGAGCCACACCGATGGGAAAGGTGTATTTTCATAGGCAACAGGAAATGAGGGAGACAATAGAAGTTTTTTAATAACACCTGGATCCACCCCTTGAGCATCTACCGGAATCACCAACACTTTTTCTGTGGAACTCTGTTTAAGCGCTGCACACAGTCCATAATACGCCGCTCGATCACTCCCACTTTCATCCACAATAATCTGAGGTGTCATTCCGAGCACGAAATCATATTTTTGTTTTTGAGTTTCCGAAGAACAAATAATTAAGATTTCTTGAAATAAAAAAGAAAGTTTTCTAATGAGACGATAAACTAAAGCCTCCCCATGGACAGATAAAAGCCCTTTGTCTTGAGAAGTCCCCATTCGACGAGAAGCCCCCCCCACTAAAATAGCTAATGTTATATGATGGCTCATCTTGAAACAAAAAGGTATTCTATATAGACTTTTGGGTAAAAATATGATCTATGTCATACTCTTAAAGAATTGTCCCATGTTAATCGAAAGCTCATGAAAGTAAATGTATTATATTTTGCTCATTTAAAAACCATCACTCAAAAAAAAGAAGAAAAAATAGACCTTCCCAATCAAAGCACTCTTTTAGAACTCCATCAGGAACTTAAGAAAAAATATCCTCATTTTTTGGATACTCCCTATCTTTCCGCTGCCATTAATGAAGCATATACTCATTTTAATACCTCTCTTAAAGAAGGGGATACCGTGTGTTTTATTCCTCCGGTTGCAGGAGGATAAAACACTATGTCCATCGTTAAAATTTGGACCAAACCTTTAAATCCCACAATACATTCTAAAAAATTAAGAAAAAATATCATGGCAGGCGCTTATGTCAGCTTTGAAGGCTGGGTTCGGCAATGGAACAAAGGAAAAAAAGTAAAAGAACTCCATTACGAAGCTTATACGCCCATGGCGATTAAAGAAATAAAAAAAATAATTGATAAAGCCAAAAAAGAATTTTCTGTTTTAGACATTCATGTTCATCATCGAACAGGAACCTTACAACTCGGAGAAATTGCGGTTTGGATGGGCGTTACCGGTGAACATCGAAAAGAGTGTTTCAAAGCCTGCGAATACGTCATTGCCGAATTAAAAAAACAAGCTCCCATCTGGAAAGAAGAAAGGATTACTCTATGAAGCCACACTCCATCATAACAATTATTTTAATTTCTTTATTCATATCCCCATTTGCCTATGGGGAAGAATCTCCCAAAGTTGATCTTTCAAATCTGCTTTCTAAATTAAAGCTCAGCGGAAGAGCTGCAAGTGCTTTTTATAATTCCCAAGGACAAACCTCTAGCTTTAGAAGTGGTTCTTTTGAAGTACCTGAAGCAAAATTGGTGTTTATGTTCCAGGCAGATGATTTCAATTCTGCTACTTTTCGATTTAATTTAAATAATGGGGGGAACAACACTCCTTTAGTCGATTATTTATTTTTACAAGCCAAAGATTTTATTCCCGCTTTAAGAAATACGTGGTTTAATGTAAGCGGCAGACTGGGAAGATTTAAACAGCCCTTTGGAGAAGAAACCCAAACCAATAACGTCGTTGAAGGCATCCTTCCTTCTAACTCAGCTGCAAACGTAGGCGTCACCGATGAGGGGATAGAGCTATCAGGGAAAATATGGGTTGTAGCCGTCGGAAATGGAAATAGTGTTGTAGGATCGGATTCTGGCCAAGGAAAATCTTTTTTAGGAAGATTATTTTACACTCCGATAGATCCTCTCTTTATCAGCACCAGTTACTACCATTCTGGAAAATTAAAAGCATCTTCAGCAGACATGTCTATTGCAGGAATTACAGCTCCTGCTAGCGGTGCAACAAATTGGACAAGGCAGGTGGCAGAAATAGATTTTAGATATGATTTAGGCAAAGGCAAAAAACCTTTAAATCCTCCTGCATATTCTGATAGCCAGGCATTTTTTAGATTTTCTTTGGGTGCTTTTAAAGATGGATCTACCGGCGGGAATGCTCAAAAAAGACAAGCTCATTTTGGTTTTGTAGAATCATTATGGAATTTACCGGATGTATGGAACGTCTTGTCTCATTTTTATCTGGCCGGTCGCGTTAGTACCATTAAACTAAGAGGGGCTTCTACCACCGCTTCTTTAAATAGTGTTACGGCCAACGTTTACTCCCGATATTCTTTTGGTGGGGGATATCGATGCTCTGATAATATGCTCCTCAAATTAGGATACGATATTAATTATACCAAGGGATCAGGCATTAACGACACTGCTGATAATTTATTATCTCTCGTTGCATCTTTACGATTTTAAAAGCTGAGAAATTACTTTTAAAAGTTGTTCTGCCTCTGCTAACCAATTTTGAATTTGTTCTGAATTCATGGCAACGGCATCAAGACCATATTGAGATTCATGGCGAACATCCCTTAATCGATCCAATAAGGTTAAAAGATCTTTAGAAAAAAACTTCTGATACGTTTCTTTAAAATATAAACTGACGCAAATATGTGATCTTTCTTTAATGCCATCTTTATAGAGTAATGCTTTTACTCCATGGAACACACTTTGATACAGCCTTTGTTCAGCCAGCTCATCTAAATCTGCTTTTAAAGCTTTGGGTACATCCTCAATCGTTGCTAAACCACGTTTTAAAGATTTTTTAGCTAATTCAGGTTCAGGGCGCGTTCTGACTAAAAACTTCTTTTCAAAACAATCTTTAAGTTTATTCAAAAATATCTCCCCTTTCTGTAAGCGATTGGGATCGAAGGCGATAATAAAATTCTGGATCATTTTTTTTCATTATTTCAAGCTTATTTTTATCCAGATAAACAATATTAATGATATGTTCCCATTCTTTTTCAATATCATTTATAATTAAACGGATTTTTTTTTCAAAAGAACGGTCAGAAAATACCCATAGATCCAAATCGCTTTCTTTTGTTTGCATCCCTTCCGAAAAACTTCCAAAAACTCCAAAAGGGCATATTTCTCCTAATTTTCGAAAATATTTAGAATTTTTTATTTTAATTACGGTTATAAACCGTAGCAATTCTCTTGTTAACAAACACTGATAATTCAACTCAAAAAATTTTCGATTCTCCTGAGAAGAAACATTCAATATCTGCCGCTTTCTCAGCGCATGGCACAGTCGATTCACATGGGCAGGCGAAATAGTTAGATTTTTAGACAACTCATGTGTATAAGAGCGCCCAAAAACGATAAGCTTCTCCAAAAGTGCTAACTCAAGAACACTGACGTAAAATGTCCTCATAATCATTACTTAAAATGTAACATAATATTACATTAAAAGCAATATATTATTACTTTTTATGAAACGAAGCATGGGTAGGTTTTATTATCTCTCGTTGCATCTTTACGATTTTAAGTTCATAGTACTTTCTGTGACTTTAAAAATATTTCAAAAAGAAATGCTTTTTTGGTCTATTTGCTTTCTAGGTGTTGGCCTTTTTTTTGTCATCCGCCCTGATATGACGTTGCGCCTTTTGGGACTTCCTTTAAATAGTGAATACTTTTGGGTGGCACTGGCCGGATCGATGATGATGACCATTTCCTACCTTTCTTATGAAGGTTCAAAATTTCCTTTAAACCATAGTGCTATCAGAGGGGTATTAATCGCAAAAATCAGCAGCAGTATTTTTTTTATGGGTGCGCTTTTTCGAACCGAAAATCTTCTCTATGGATTAGGAGCTGCTATTGATTTTCCAATTTTCTTTATTATTTTACTTTCTTATTTTAAGGTAAGGAGACTGGATTCCCGATCGAGTCGGGAATGACGGATTTATGGACATTTATTTTCATAGTCAATCCCCTTTTTATGAAATCTGGTATGGAAAGTGTGTTATTTCCCCTAAAGAAGCCTTTTGGTTTCGCTACACCCTTCTCAATGGAAAAACAAAAGAAGCAGCTCTGTGGGCGATTTATTTTCATCCCGAAAAAATCATTGCTCAAAAAAAAGTTTATGCCCTTTCTGATCTTTCCTTTACTCAAGACGTAAGACTCCCCTCTGGGCTTTTAAATGATACAAAAACACAAGGCTCTTTAGACCGCCTCCAGTGGAACTTTATCTATGAGAATAAAGGAGGAAGTTTTGATCCGGTTCCTTTTCTCTTTAAATTTTTGCATCTCTCGCAGTCTTCCACAAAAACAGTTGCTTCGAATGCTCACTTTAATGGGACACTCACCATCGATGGAAAAAGTCACTCTCTCTATAATGTGCGGGGAATGATGGGGCATGTGTGGGGAAAAAAACAAGCACAAGAATGGACCTGGGCTCATTGTAATACCTTTCCAGAAGAAGGCGTTATTTTTGAAGGACTCTCAGCTCGTATCCACCACCATCTAAAACCCTTAACGTCTTTATATTTAAAATATAATGGAAAAGAGTATTTTTTTAATTCAGCGATTGATCTTTTTAAAACCCACACACGATTTGGATATACCTTTTGGCATTTCTCAGCTCATCACAAAGATATATCGATCAAAGGTACTGTTCAAAGCATCCCTCAAAAAATAGCCGTTGTTACCTATACAGATACAGATAATTCTCATCTTTATTGCCACAATTCAAAATTAGCCACTCTGGAACTCTCTCTTATAGACCACAAAACCAAAGAAAAAAAATCATTGGTTTCAGAAAGTGCCGCATTAGAGTGGGTCACCCGAGAAGAACCTTCTGGGGATATCCTTCTGTGAACTCTATTTTAAAAAAAGTTCTCTTTTCTTATGCCAGGCTCCATGTTCAACCCCCTTATCTTTCAACAGTCATCGATCAATCACTCTCTCGTATTCGGTCTTTTCCTATTCAATATCGTCTACTTACTTATTTTATTTTTTTTATCACAGAATTTTTTTATCGTTTTTCAACCCTGTCTGAAAAAAAAGCCTTGGCCCTTATTCTTCGTCTTCAACAGGCCTCTCATCTCCCGGGAAGAATTTTTATTAGCCTTTTAAAAATTCCAGTACTCCTCTCTCTTAAAAAAGAATATCTCAAGGGATCTCTATGAAATTTGATGTATGCATTATTGGATCCGGTGCAGGGGGAGCGTTGGCGGCCTATGGATTACAAAATACCCTAGGAAACATTGCCATCATTGAAAAAGGGGATTGGGCCAAAAGAAATCAAGATCCTCTCTTTTCTCTTCAACACTACTATAGAGATCAGGGATTTATCGGAGGTCTTGGAAAAGGATTTATTGGAATCCCAACGGGAGAAGTGGTGGGAGGAACCACCACGATTAATTCTGGAACGTGTTTTGAAACTCCAGAGTCTGTCATTCAAGAATGGAAAGACCAACTTCACATATCCATTGAACGCTCTGAGCTAGAACCTCATTTTGAAACACTAAAAACATTGCTTTCGATTCATCCGGTTCCCGAAGAAAAAATTTCTATTGGCAATAAACTCTTTCGAAACGGAGTAGAAGCTCTGGGGTTTACTTCTCCTTCCCCTCTCAATCGAGATGAAAAAAACTGCGATGGATCCGGACGATGTCCCTTTGTCTGCCCGAACGAAGCCAAGCAATCCACCGATGTTGCCATTCTTCCTCTTTTTTTAAAAAAAGGCGGCACCCTTCTTACCCAAACTACCGTTACTCATATCCAAGAAGAAAAAAATAAAGTTTTGCTCTTTTGTAAAGACGCTCAAAAAAAATCTTTAACGGTAGAATGTAAAAAACTTATTATCTCTGCGGGAAGTCTCTCAACTCCTATCCTGATTCGTAAAAATAAATTAGGAACAGAGTGGAAAAAAGCAGGCAATGGACTCACCGTCCATCCAGCTGTTAAAGTTTTAGCCCAGTTTAAAAATCCTTTATATAGTAGTAAAGGTGTTCCTCAAGCTATTGGATTTAAACACCCCAGTTTTCCCTATCTTTCTTTTGAAGGGGTTTTTACTCCCCCTCAACTGGCCAGCCTTGTTTTGCCTTTGGATGGAAAAAGTTTGGATGACTGGCTTTTACAGTATGACCATGTGGCCTCGTTTGGAGTCCTTGTAAAAGATCGAGGTCGTGGAACGGTTCGACACTATCCTGGGCTAGGACTTTTTATTCACTACCCTTTGCATCCTAAAGATTTTTTAGATTTAGTCGAAGGAGCCCGATTCATTGGACTTGCCTATTTAAAAGCAGGCGCACAAAAAGTAGTGCTCCCTTTTAGTGGATCTCAAAATGAATTTTTAGATTTTAATGATTTAAAAGAATATGATTTTGGAAGTTTAAAACCCTCTCAACTCTACGCCATGGGATTTCATCCGTTAGGAAGCTGCGGAATTAAAAGAGTCGTCGATGAAAATTTAAAAGTCTATGGTTCTGACCGAATTTTTATTGCAGATGGTTCTGTGGTTCCATCCTCTTTAGGCGTCAATCCTCAAATTACGATTATGGCATTCGCCCTACGCCTAGCCAATTATTTAAAACGACAGTTAAAATCTTCAGATTCGGATATCAGAGAATCGTAAGACAAAGGCGTAGGCGTAACATTTAATCTTTTGCATTCTTCGGCAACAAGAACAGCACTCCACTCAAATACTTTCGAATAAAAAGAATGTTGTAAAACAGCGGGCCTATTGCCAATAGCTGAAATAAATCTTCCTAAATGATCTTTTAAAAATTTCTTACACGCATCTAAAACAATTTCAGTTCCTTCTTTATCATTGTGTTTTTTCAAATAGGCTTCTTTCATGAGCAACAGCGCATAAAATTCAAGCTCAACAGAAACATGATCTGCCATATCTCGCCTTTTATCATCCACTCCCAATTCAAATCCAAACGCTTTGTAAAATCCCATCAAATCTGAAAGATCGATGGTCTTATTCATCCCCTTATAAGGCCCATAAGACGTTTCATACGGAGAGTTGATTTCTTTTCCATGATCAAAAATATCAATATAATCAGAACGCAAATTATTTAGTTTTTGAGGTGTTTCTATATAAGATTTCAGCTCCAAATAGAAAGAATCAATACCTTTGGGTTTTTGACAATTTAAGATGTCCTTTAAGCTATCGCAAAAATAGTTATCTGGATATGCGGTCAAAAAAGAAGCAACGATAAAATCCGTAGGTTTAGGCATCATTTTTTATCCTCAATTATTAAGGGTACCCAGGTCATCGTCACAGATTTTCGACATCCCACTTCCCCTTCTCCGCCCTGCCACACAGCAAAGGCCATAAAACTTTTTTGCCCTGCTTTCAAGATAGATCCCCCTTCTAAAGCTAAGGGCCGAGAAATTTGCACTACCCATTCTCCTTCTTTTCCTTTTTTTTGCCATATCCCCTGAGCTTCTGCTCTCGTATTTTCAATGACAGAACTGGAACCAAAACCTTCGGCCATCATCTCATCCACCCCTTTTATTTTTTGAAATGATTGAGGGTTTCCAGCAGATTTTCCAGACACAAACACTTCTCTTTGTTCCTCAGTGATTTTTTTCAACATCTCATCATGAGAATATTGATTGGCAAATTCTAAAGGATACATATCCATATTCATATTGGGATAAATATCTTTCATCGTTTGGAATCCTTTTTCTTTGTCTTTTTGATACTGTGCTCTCCAATGCAAAATATGAACGGGGCTATCCTTGGCTCCCATAAAAATCGGGGGCACTTCTTTTTCTTTCACTGGAAATTGAATGGCCACTGCATCCGAAAATTTACCCAAAGGTCCTGCTTCGCTCTTCTCTTTGTCTTTCCATTTAAATCGAAACGCCATCCACTCTCCATTATGAACCACTTGTACCCAAAGTTTTTCCGTCAATGTTTTTTGAGGACGTGGGGCCACCATGGGCTGAGCTATCAGCTGAATGGTCTCTGGAGTAACCTCTTTCCAAAACAGTGCTTCAAGATTTAGTTTAGAGAGATCCTCTTTAACATATTTTGCAATAAGTCCTTCGGCCCAAAGTCCCTGGCCCCATAAAAGATAACTTACAACCATTAAAGCATAAATTTTCTTCATCATTCCCCTCACACCTTCTTTCTTAGGGCGTATTATTTCGAATAACGCCCAGTTTTTCATCCCAAGGGGTTCGAATAAATAAAGGCTCTGTGACTGGAACTCTCACAATTTGATCCCCTTTTTCATCAAAAGCATATGCTGATCCCTCAGAAACTTTAAAACGATGAATAATATTATCCGTAGATCCCATCAGCACTAAAAGTCCCTGGGTAATAGGATCATTTTTAATTTTTTTATAATTTTCAATGACCTCCTCTACTTTTGGGCCAAACATCTGAATTAAATACTCCCGATTGGCATGAATGGGAGGAACATAATAAATATTCGGCTCAAGTCCCAACTGAGGATAATACGGGAGTGCTAATTCTTTTTTGTGAACCAGATAATCAACAGGATTATCTTCTCTGGCATTCCAGGGAGGATTAATAAATCCCATAATACGAATTTTCCCAATGCAATTTTGAACACACATGGGTTGCTTTCCCTCTTCTACCGCCGGATAACACCCCACACATTTTTCACTCACTCGGGTATAGGGATTATACATAGACTTTTTATAGGGACAGGCCCTGACACATTCTTGGTATCCTTTGCATCGTGATTGATCGATCAGAACAATACCATCTTCTTCTCGTTTATAAATCGCTTTTCTGGGGCAGGCTGCTAAACAGGCAGGATAGGTACAATGTGCACAGGTTCTGGGAAGATAAAAAAACCAATTGTCGTGGGGTAATGTCAAATATTTTCCACCCGAGACATTTCCTGTACAATCATCTTCTCCTCGGTTTGGATACATCCAATCTTCATCTTGAGGATTAAAATGAACCGCTTTTTCTGCTGGATCAGCAGCTTCAAAAACGGTTTTTCCGGAATAGGGTTTATTTTTATCCCAGTGTTGATATCCCAATTTTTCAAGTACTCGGACATCCCACGCCAGGGGATAGCTGCCCCAAGGTTTTGTTTCCACATTATTCCAAAACATATATTCTTGGCCTTTGCCACTGGTCCAAGTGGTTTTACAGGCCAAGGAACAGGTTTGACATCCAATGCATTTATTTAAATCAAAAACAATGGCCCATTGTTTTTTAGGTCGGTGCTCTTCATAGGGATAATCCATTTGGCGATCCAGTTGCCAATTTTTTACTGTTGCCATGCTTTACATCTCCTTCTTTCGTTTCATAAATTTTCCTTTAAGATATTCCTTCATCGCTACATTTTCATAGGTGGGACGAAATCCAAGCTGTGCCGGCCCCCACTTTCCTTTTCCTCCCAATCCCCCGTTCTCAGCTTTAGAAATTTTAACAAACGCTTCCCGAGGCGCTCCGACGGGACAATGAATATCTGCAGCAAATCCTTTGCCCATTTGATTTCCAAACATTTCTTTTCTCACCAATGTTTCTGTCATAAGTGTTGGCCGTAGCCATGCCCGGGTGGCACTTTGATGACTGCCATAGCGATACATGGATTGGTAATTTGTCTCTGGATTTTTAGCGAGTCCATCGGGCCGGGTTTCATGAGCTTTCACACTTCCAAAAGTAGCTCCATACATATTGTGCCAAGTCCGAGCTACTCCCCTGGGAGTCCCTGGATAATAACGAGCCCTGAGAAGGAGTCTCCCCACATGATAAGACTCAGTCCCTTTTTTCCATCCTCTATAAGGACGATCTTGGGGATCAGCATCTATATGCACATAATCCCCATCTTCAATCCCCAGTTCTTTGGCATCTAAAGGATTTATATCTACATATCCTTCGGTCACGGAGGCTTGACGTTTGTCGTGCCGATAAATATCACCAAAAGGGCCAAACCATACTCCCGTAAAATCAGTATCAACAGGAGTCGTGTGTGCTCCATGTCGATATTTGGGCGTATGATAAATGTGAGTAAATTTTTTGGAACGCAGAGGATGCTCTGTTTTGACTACTTCTTCTGGCGTTTTGATCACATTTCGCACTTGGCGACTTTCACACGAAAGATCACTCGACTGCATCCCATGTGCTTCGGGCCCTTTAGGACGAATGGCCACATGAGGATGTGCTACAATGACATTGGGTTCATAGGGCGTTGAATCAACAGGTTCTCTATACACCACCATATTTTCACCATGCTCAATAAATTCTTTTTCAGGACGATAAAATTCCAATCGACCTGATTTCGTAAACCAAAGTTCTTTTTCTGTGGCCTGCTCAAAAGAAGAGATTCTAGGATAGGTTCGATTATTCATGAGCGTTGGAATTCCTTCTTGGGCTTTTTTCTCTAGATCATCAATATCATACCCTTTGAGCGTAAAAGAGTGATCCATAATCCGTTGAAGATATGTTTGCACATTCCCTTCATGAACAAATTTCCACATGTCAACCATTCGAGCATCATTGGTTACTTCGGCTAACGCTTTTGATACTCCTGCAATCACTTCGATATCAGATTTCGTATCAAAAATTCTGGGAAGAGGAGTTCTGGGATAAACATGAAGGAAAGGATTGGTACAGGAAGCACACATATCAGGCACTTTAAACTCCGCCCAACTGTCGACGCCAAAAACAATATCAGCATACTCACAAGAACCCGTCCACCACCAATCTGCAAATGCAATAAACTCTAGCTTTGGAAGCGTGTTATTCACCACATCAAAATGCCACTTAATATTTCCGATGACAGAGTTAGAATTATTGAGCCACATGGCTTTGGTAGGAGTTGGAAGATGACTTTTCCCTGTAAATAATGTTTTCCCTCCCCTAAGCGGCCTCTCACCATAATTAAAGTAATGAAGTGATTCATAATGCGTATATTTTTTAACAATGACCTTACCTTTGGGATCGAGTTGCACATGAAAGGGATCTTCGGCAGCAAATACGGGCTCTCCCCCAATCAATGCTGCTCTATAATTTCCAGCATAACTTCCTACATTACCCCCTGGAAATCCAATATTTCGCGTTAAGGCTGCCACAAAAAAGATGGCCCGATCTTTTAAATCAGAATTAAAAAATTGGTTTGGACCCATACCCGTCACAAAAAGTGTTTTTTCTGGATTAGCCGCAATTTGTTTGGCTAATAAGATAATTGCTTTTTCAGGAGCACCAGTAATAAGTTCGGTTTGTTTAGGCGTAAAATTTTGATTTACATAGTCTCTCATTAACCCAAACACGGTTTGTACTTTTATTTCCTTCCCATTTAAAAGTTTCACCGTTCGACTGGAAAACAAATCTGCCGATCTGAACGAGTCTCTCGTCACCGGTGTTAATTTTTTGGTTTTTTGATCAACAATCACAAACGGTTTAAAAGAATCCTTCATTTCTTCCGTGGCATATTGAATGCGATGGGTAGAGGTTGCCGGGGGTTTTTCTCCTTTTTTAAGAAAGACAATATTTTTTAAAGGAGGCTCTACATATCCCGGAATAATATCTTGGGGACGAAGAGGCTCCAAGGTATCTAATCGAATAAGAAAAGGAAGATCCGTATTTTTGGATACAAACTCCAAATCATAGAGTTTTTCAGATATAATCACTTGGGCCAATCCCAATGCAAAGGCTGGATCTGTTCCTGGACGAATAACAATCACGTCATCGGTTTTAGAAGCCGTTGCACTGTATTCAACCGTGATGGACACGGTTTTAGTTCCCTTGAGCCTGGCTTCCGTCAACCAATGGGAATCTGGCATTTTTGTCGTAATCCAATTCATCCCCCAGGCAATAGCAAGCTTTGAATGTTCTACGGCAAATAAATCAAAATCATTGGTTTGAGTACCCGTCACCATGGGATGCCCTGGTGGAAGATCTGTATGCCAACTATAACTATCCCACCCTCTGGCTCCTACGGCGTGATCTGGCCCAACTCCTCGAATTTTGCTATCTAAAAGCGCAAGCATATTGGCAAATCGATACATTCCAAAAATTCGTGTAGATCCTAAAAATGCCATTCCCCCTCTGATTTTAATTGTTTGTGTTCCTGCTCCTTCTAACGCTTCAATCATCGCAGAATCATAACCTTGAAGTTTTAAACGTTTTTCTCCTTCTTTGCCTGAATAGGTTTGTGCAATATTATAAAAAGCTTTGGCAGATAATTGAAATGCTTCATCCCAAGAAATTCTGAGCCACTTATCTCGTCCCCGATTAAAATATTTTAAATCCGGCTTTCCAGTTTTGGGATCTCTGGGAAATCCAGCCTCTACCCATTGTTTAAATCCTTGTCGAATCATTGAGGATTTTAAACGACGATCCCCATAGACCCTACGTACTAATCCCAATCCTTTTTGACAGAGCCTGGGATCCCACCGATGAGACGATTGATTCCCATAGAGATCTTGTGCTTTTCCATATCCATAAGTAGGACCTATTCGAACCGCCACATTATTTTTGACATACGCTTTTAAAAGACAGTTATGGGTATCATTGGGAGCACACAAAAATACAAACGTGGAATCAGGTTTAAAAATATTTCGATATACTTTTTCCCAATCCCGGTTGGGATAAAATGCTAAGGGATTTTCTACATGGGTAGGCTTAAAATATCGAAGAGGAGATCCAAAGACAGTTTCTGAGGTTAATAACGTCCCTACTGCCCCCAAACCTTTTAAAAACTTTCTTCGGCTGATATATGTCATATTTCCTCCATATTTTTTAAGCCTTAAAGTGGCAGATTTACACAATTTCGGTAGAGATAAAAATGATACTGATCAGATTTAGACAAAAAAGAGGCATTTAAGTCCTGCTATTAATAAAACCAAAGCCAAACATCGCTTTAAAAAAAGGGGGGACAGATGACGGCTTCCATATTCTGCTCCTATCCATCCTCCCAGAGCAACGCTCACTAACCACAGCGGCAATTGAGAAGGCAAAGAATTCACCCGAAACAGATGCCCCCCTAAACCGGAAATAGAATTCACGAGAATAAAAAGAGAAGATATCGCTGCTGTTTGCCGAACCGTAGCCCACCTCCTCCATAAAAGAAGGGGACTTAAAAAAATCCCTCCCCCTACCCCAATTAACCCAGACAAAAATCCAATGCCTGATCCCAAAAACAATAGTAACCACCGTCGTAAGGGTTGGGCTATTTCTAAAGAAGCGGAGAGCGCAGAAAAGAAAAAGAGATGATACGCCGCATATAAGAGAATAATCCCAACGATGGGCTTATAAAATAGAGGAGACAGTATTAAAAATCCTCCTAAAAAAGAAAAAGGAATGGAGGTCAATGCAAAAGGCCAAAATAAAGACCATGAAAAATGCCCTGATCGATAAAATTTAAAACTGGCAATCGCTGCCACTAAAATATTTAAAACCAAGGCTACGGGTTTCATTACCTCTGTTGATATTCCAAAAAGAGCCATGATGGCCAAATAGGCTGAAGCACCTGCATGCCCTACCATTGAGTAAATAAGAGCAGCCACAAAGAAAAAAACTGGCAAAAATATGACATTGATCATGTTTTTATGGACTCCCTATGTTAAAAATAAAACTTAATGATGTCTCCCTATTCTAGATTATTTGTCATTTCAAGTCTTCTTTATTTATTGGTAGGTGCCCTTATGGGCACAGTAATGGCTTCTTTTCCTACTTGGAAAACAATCATTCATTTTCCCCATGCCCATACGATGGCCATTGGGTGGATTTCGATGATGATTTTTGGTCTGGCGTATCATGTCATCCCCCGCTTTGCATCAAGTCCTCTTGTCCCCGATCATTATCAAAGGCTTCACTTATGGCTGGCTAATATTGGAATGATGGGAATGATCACCGTACCGCTCTTACAAAATATTTTTTATGATTCCTCTCTTCCTTGGAACCTTCTTTTTTTTGTTTTTGGGCTTTTACAATTTTTAGGAATTTTGATCTTTGTAAAAAATATGCTTCTCGCTCTTAAGTTTGGCCCCACTAAATTTTTAAAATCCATGCCCTGCTGTTCTTCCTGCGTAGACGAACCGAGCAATACACAATTTAAAAGGTAAAATAATTTTTAAGTTTTTTGAAAAAAGAAGCTTTGGGTGTTTTACCCATGGCTTTTAAAAGTGGCTCAATATCAGAATCCAAACCATCTAGGGTTACTACCTTTTGACCCTCAGGATTTAAAAGAATAATTTTATTGCTGTGCATAAAGTGCCCCGTCGTAGCATCTTTTTGATAAGAAATATCTAAAAATAAAGACATCTTTCGGGTTTCTTCTTCGGAACCGCTTAAAAAATGCCAATTTTGAAAATCAAGACCTTGTTTTTTTTGGTATTCTAAAAGATGAGAAGCTGTGTCAATAGTTGGATCAAACGTCACCACCACAAATTCAATATTTTGGATATCTCCCCCTAATGCTTTTAAAATGGTTTTTAATTTTTTTATAATCAAAGGACAAGCCGATTGGCAGCTCGTATACGTCATCGTGATCACCACAAAATGAGAGCGATAGGGAGATAAATCAAGAGACGTTTGAATATTCTCGTCCTGATTTTTTTCATCATAAGCACACCGAAATCCTAGATTCATAAGTTTATAAGATGCTTTTAAACTACTTCTCAATGCATATCGCATAAAGGCTGCGTAATTAATTCGGTCTTGAGCACCTTCTCCTCCTGCTCCACAAAACAAATCTTTGAGTTTATCTTTATCCTGACGATTATCTCCGGTGACAAAGCTACTATTAAAATCATAGACCCATTCCCACACCACTCCATGCATGTCGTACACTCCCCAAACATTGGGTTTTCCCTGCTTAACCTCTGGAATTTTAGCTTCATCAACGGGCTTTGAATACCACTCTAAAAGTTTTTGAATAAATTTTGGATCCTTCGAAGCATCTTTTTGAGTCTCACTGGCACTGCCTACATATTCCCACTCAAAAACAGTGGGGAGTCTGCCTCCCCGAGCCTTGCAATACGCTTGTGCATCATCCCACGACACATAGGTTACCGGCACATTCCCCCGCTTAGAGACATGATTAAAAAATTGCTGCTTGGTTACAGGAGCATCATCTATACGAAAAGATTTTACGGATACACTTTTTTGATCTTTATTCAAACCATAGAAGGGGGTAAATGTTCCCCCCTCTATGAAAATAGCAGCCAAGAAAAAATGGCTGAAAATATTTTTTTTCATCTCGATTCAATTTTTTCTTTCGCTTTTTTCACTTCCTCTAAAGTAAATGGTTTTCCAGAATTTCCCCAGGAACTGATAATATAATTTAAGATGGTTACTAATTCTTCATCAGAAAGTCCTGAAACAGGCGTCATCACATTATTATACTCTTTTCCATTCACGGTAATTTTTCCCGATAACCCTTTTAGAATAATAGATACTAATTTCTCTCGATCTCTAACGGCTAAATGAGAAAGATAGTCTGATTTTGCCAAAGGAGGAAATACGCCAGAAAGGCCTTGTCCTTCTTGTTGATGACACATGGCGCATACATTTTCAAAAATAGTAGCCCCACTCCGCCCGGCTTTTAAAGGGGACGGTTCTGATTTTAACCCTGCTTGGGGATGTGCTTGGCTCTCAATATAATTTTCATCCACCTCTTTTCCAGAATAAATGACTTTATTTTCTGGCCCTTCCGCTTTAAGCATTCCCAAAGCTCCTTTATTAAATGCTCTAAAGATACTGTGATCAACTAAAATAAAAGTTCCAGGAACATCCATCCTAAATTCAACAATGGCTGATCCTCCAGCGGGAACTAAAGTAGTTTGAACATTTTCCTGAACAGTGGAAGTCCCTCCTTCTTGATACACTTTATCAAAAATTTCTCCAATAACATGAAATGACGAAACCAAATTCGGCCCCCCATTTCCCACAAATAAACGAATGGTTTCTCCTACTTTGGCTTTCAGTGCATTATCCCCCACCAATGAATTCACCGCCCCATTAAACACCACATAGCTTGGTTTTTCATCGATAGCCTTTTCCATGGAAAAGGGCTGAAGCCCTTTTTCACTAAAAACACCCTTGGTATAAAAATCTCCTTGCATAACATAATATTCACGATCCACCTTAGGCAGCGCTTTTTTGGGTTGCACATAAATAAGCCCATACATGCCATTAGCCACATGCATCCCTACAGGAGCCGTGGCACAGTGATATACATAGAGACCCGCGTTTAACGCTGTAAATGTAAATTGGGATTTATGTCCAGGCGCTGTAAAGGAACTGGTGGCGCCCCCACCAGGCCCTGTCACTGCATGAAGATCAATATTATGAGGAAGCTTATTGGCAGGATGGTTGGCCAAATGAAACTCTACGATATCTCCTTCTCGAACTCGAATAAATTTCCCAGGAACTTTCCCCCCAAATGTCCAAAACGTATATTCAACACCATCGGCCAGTTGATTGACCACTTCTTGAACCTCTAGATCAACAATCACTTTTGCTGGAGATGTCCGCGTAATCACCGGCGGCACTTCTGGAGCAAAAGTTAGAACAGCTTTTTCAATAGGCAAAGATGACTTACACGATAAAAGATTTCCAAAACATCCGATACCGATAATGATCAAAAATATTTTTTTCATTATTTCCTCCTTGATGGCAGAAAAATGACATAAATCATGTGCTGAAAATATGACACAAATCATATTCCCTGTAAACAAAAAGCGCGTAGAGTAGGGCCGTATTAAAAAAGAAAAGTCGAAACCTCATTTACATTCGAAGTATACAAGTCTGACCACGAAAAAACGAGCTCTGAAATCTAGAGCTCGTTTTTTTTGAATGAAATTATCTGGCGGGACCGACGAGACTCGAACTCGCGACCTCCTGCGTGACAGGCAGGCGTTCTAACCAGCTGAACTACGGTCCCAAAAAACTTATACCTAACTTACTAAATTTCCAAATATCTACAAACTTCGTTTCCAGCTGGTTATTACAGATTTGAATGGTCACACGCTTGTGACCTTTGGCCAGCTGAACTACGGTCCCACAAAAAATCATACCTATAGTCACATGCCTAAAAAGTTATTGATACACAGAATTTAAAGAGGCTTCAATATATTTTTATAAGCCCCCCCGATTGACAGAGCCCAGTATCCTTGTTAAGAAAGAACACTTTATGAGAAAAATTATTTTAAGTTCTCTGATCCTACTTATCACCACCACTGCTTGGACACAGGCCATTCCAGCCTCAATAGTATTAGATTGGACACCAGATAATACATCCATTCAGGGAGTATTTTTTCACTCTTTAAGCGCCTTTAAAACCTGGGGAGTTGGAGCTACTGCCGTTAATCATGGCACATCCTTACGATCGGCCATCCAAATTACTGAAAAACCAGATGGTACAGATATCCTCATAGCTGATGAAAATAATTCTATTTTATGTGAAGTTAGAAACAGTGGCAGGGCAGGTCAGAAAATATTTCGAGTAACATTTAATTTAAAAGAATCCATTTCTGCTTGGGAAAGCAACACAGCGGTTTCTTCTATTTTATATCAAGCTATTGAACATTTTTATACTCATTCGGATGGCCCTCTGGCAAGAACATTAGAAAAAAAACCTAATGAATCCTATGTCCTTAAAGATGGGGCGAGAGTCATTATTGTAAGAAACCGTCTAGATGTACAAACAGTCGAACCCACAGAGTTATTTCAGCTAGAAGTAGTACCTGACGAAGTCCCGGCTTCTCTTCAAAGAGCCATTGAGAAATTTGGGCATATTTTTAGAGAAAAACAAATAAATCTCACATGGTTCTCTAACGATATAGCAAGAGGATTAGTTGAAGATATTTTAATGCGCACGGATCATGTGACTCCTACTACGATCACCCACTATTTACGATATCGCCTCGCTCTGGCAGACTTAAATGAAACAATAAGAATAGACACAAATTCTCCTGCATTTAAAACCCTCGTTTATGAAATGCAAAAAGGTAGAGTTTCCGTTATAGACAAACTATCTGAAATGACCCGCATACTTATCTCCGAAGGATTAAAAGAAGTTAGAAAGTAAAGTTAGAGGCAGGCGGAACAGGGCTCAAACACAAACCAACAAAGAGACGCAAGCTATACAAGGAAGACGACGACGCCCGACCAAGGCGTACTCCATGTACGCTGCGGGAGGAAGAAGGAGTCTGACGATGTAGAGCAAATCGTATCTGAAGTTGGTAGGCGGAACAGGGCTCGAACCTGCGACCCTCGCCTTGTAAGGGCGATGCTCTACCAACTGAGCTATCCGCCTATAAAACCATCCCCTTTTTAGAGAATACGGCGTTCTCGCTCGCTCAAAATCTCAACGTACATTAAGTACGCCTCGATTTTTCGCTCACTGCGGCCTTGTCTTCTCTAAAAATTGTATAGTTTTGATTATTTAAAAGATTTTTAAAGTTTTTCCCAGCGCGAAAACGAGGTGTCTTAGATGCTTTAAGAAGAATGGCTTCTCCGGTATGAGGATTTCTTCCTTTCCGACTGACACGTTGACTCACTAAAAAAGTCCCAAAACCAGGAAGAACCACTTTTTCCCCTCGCTTTAAGCTATTGGTAACAATTTGATTTAAGCTATCCAGCATTTTTTGTGCTTGAGCCTTACTAAAATCAGTACCTTCTGCCAATTTCATCACAATATCTGCTTTATTCATTCAAATTTCTCCTTGAGATCTTTTTGAGCTAACACGACTTTGGCTCCTCTTGTCAAGAATTTTACAGAGTGGTATAGCTCTTTTTCATGTACCGACAAATTTTAAAATCTAAGATTCATCGCATGACTGTAACCGATAGTAATTTAAATTATGAAGGATCTGCTTCCATTGATAGCCATCTTATGGAAATGGCCGATATTGTCCCTTTTGAGCGGATTGAAATTTATAACGTCACCAATGGTGAACGATTTTCTACGTATGCTATTCCTGCTGCGCCCTTAAGTGGCACTCTCTGTATTAATGGTGCAGCTGCACGAAAAGCCAGCCCGGGAGATATTGTCATTATAGCAAGTTTTTCAGATTTAACTTTGGAAGAATATAAGGCATTTACTCCAAAAGTCATCAAAGTAAATAAAGAAAATAAGATATTAGATTCTTCGCTTCGCTCAGAATGACTAGGCAGTTCCTACGAGTGGCGCACGGGTCATATAGGTAGGCTTTTTCCTAAAATAAAAAGAAGATTTTAATTCTTTTTTACTTTTATTACCAGGGCCTTGGAAAATATGTTCTGGATTTTTAACTAAAAGCGCTTTCTTCAACACTTCATCCATATGAGACACTAAAACAATTTTAAGAGAACTTAAAACCTTTTTGGGCACATCTTTTAAATCCCGTTCATTTTCTTTGGGAACTAATACGGTTTTAATCCCCGCTCGATAAGCTGCTAATAATTTTTCCTTAAGCCCGCCAATGGGAAGCACCCTTCCCCGAAGTGTAATTTCTCCCGTCATAGCTACTTCTTTTCGAACCGGCACGCGAAGAAGCGCAGACACAAGGCAGGTCGCCATAGTAATCCCTGCCGAAGGACCATCCTTAGGAATAGCCCCTTCAGGAACATGAAGATGAAGATCTACTTTTTGATTAAAATCAGGGGATAATCCTAAAGATTCCCCTCGACTTCGCACATAACTCAAAGCCGCCCGGGCAGACTCTTGCATTACCTCTCCCAATTGGCCAGTAATAGTGACAGCTCCCTTTCCAGGCATAATCGTACACTCTACCGCTAAAAGTTCTCCCCCCATCTCTGTCCACGCCAATCCATTGGTTAACCCCACCTCATCTTTATTTTCAGTTTGAGTAGAATGATACCGCTCTGTCCCTAAAAGCTCTTCTACCGTTTTAGAAGTAACAGATAACATCACCTTTTTATTTTTTCCTTTTTCAACAATCTTTTTAGCCATTTTTCGATAAATATTGGCAATTTCTCTTTCTAAATTTCTGACTCCTGCTTCTTTAGTGTATTTATGAATAATGGTAAGCACTGCTTTTTCATAAAACTTAATAGAATATTCTTTGAGACCATTGAGTTCTTTTTGTTTTGGCACTAAAAATTTTTGCGCAATATGCAGTTTTTCTTCATCAGTATAACCGGCCACAAAAATCATTTCCATCCTATCTAAAAGAGGCCGAGGAATATTGTGAATAGAATTGGCTGTCGCAATGAAGAGTATTTTAGATAAATCATAGTCTATTTCTAAATAATGATCATTAAATGCAACATTTTGTTCTGGGTCTAATACTTCTAAGAGCGCTGCGGCAGGATCTCCCCTAAAATCCATGGCCATTTTATCAATTTCATCTAACAAAAATACAGGATTTTGAGACCCTGCTTTTTTCATCGATTGTATAATCTTTCCAGGGAGTGCTCCAATATAGGTGCGCCGGTGCCCTCGAATTTCGGCTTCATCTCGAACTCCCCCCAAAGAAGCCCTGACAAATTTTCGCCCTAGAGCCCGAGCAATAGAACGGGCTAAAGACGTTTTTCCAACTCCTGGTGGCCCCACCAAACATAAAAGCGGTCCTTGGACTTTATTGGCTAAAGATTGAACGGCCAGATGTTCTAAAATTCTATTTTTAATTTTCTTTAACCCATAATGATCTTCTTCTAAAATTTGATGTGCTGCTTTTAAATCATCTTTGTCTTTAGTGTAAAATCCCCAGGGAAGGGTAATAATCCAATCGATATAGTTTCTCACCACCGTTGCTTCTGCCGACATGGGGGACATCATTTTTAATTTTCGGAGTTCTTTTTTAACTTTTTTACTGGCTTCTTCAGAAAGTTTCTTTTCTTTTAAGGCCTTTTCAATTTCTGCGATCTCCGCTTTAAACTCATCTCGTTCACCCAATTCCTTTTGGATCGCATGCATTTGCTCATTGAGATAATATTCCTTCTGAGACTTCTCCATTTGCTTTTTAACTCGGGTTTTAATTTTCTTTTCAATTTGGAGAATCTCAATTTCACCTTCAATTAAAGACAATAATTTTTCTAAACGTTCTTTTGGATTTTCAACTTCTAAGATATTTTGTTTTTCTTCAATTTTAAGATTTAAATGAGAAACCACCGTATCGGCCAGTTTGGAAGCCCCTTCAATAGCAGCAATGGTCATGAGCATTTCAGGAGGAATTCTTTTATTGAGCTTTACATAGCTTTCAAAGGTTTCTTTTACACTTCGGATTAAGGCTTCCACTTGAGGACCTTTTTCTTCGCGCTCATGAATTTCTTCCACTTCTACTTCATAAAATTTATCTCGTGCTACATATCGAAGAATTCTCACCCGCTGTCTTCCTTCAATGAGTACTTTCACAGTCCCATCGGGAAGTCTTAAGAGCTGTATAATGGCCCCCGCGGTTCCTACTTTATAAATTTCTTCTTCGGTAGGATCATTGGTTTTAGCCTTTCTTTGCGCTACTAAAAGAATATCTTTTTTCTGAGCCAAAGCATTTTCAAGAGCTTGAATGGATTTTTCTCTTCCCACAAAGAGTGGAACAACCATGTGAGGAAAAACAATAATATCTCTGAGAGGAAGCAGAGGAACAATGAGTGTTTTTTTATCTATTTTATCTGTCATGAGGCTTTCTATTTTTTATGCACTTTCTACTTCTGTATCATCTTCTTCTTTCGTTGAAAGTTTTATCTCCTTTTTTTCAGATCCATAAATATATACAGGTTTTGCCCCTTTGACAATAACATCTTCATTGATAATACATTCTCTCACATTTTTAAGAGAGGGAAGCTCATACATCACATCAATCATGGCTTGTTCTAAAATAGCCCTTAGCCCTCTGGCTCCCGTTTTCCGTTTCCGCGCTTCTTCGGCTGTAGCCGTTAAAGCGCTTTCTGTAAATTTAAGTTTTACATTTTCCATTTCAAATAACTTCATATATTGCTTACTCAACGCATTTTTTGGTTTTACTAAAATATCAATCAGTGCTTGATGGCTCAACTCATGAAGGGTTGCAATAATGGGAAGACGTCCTACAAACTCTGGAATCATCCCAAATCTTAAAAGATCCTCAGGTTGAACTTTGAGAAGGCTTTCTGAAAGAGATTTTTGTGATTTTACTTTAATGTGAGCGCCAATTCCCATAGATCGATTTTCAACCCGTCGATCAATAATACTGTCTAATCCAACAAAGGCTCCTCCACAGATAAATAAAATATTGGTTGTATCCACCTGTAAAAATTCTTGCTGAGGATGCTTTCTCCCCCCTTTGGGAGGAATATTGGCAATGGTCCCTTCCATGAGTTTTAAGAGGGCCTGCTGGACTCCTTCTCCAGACACATCACGCGTTATAGAAGGATTATCTCCCTTACGGGCAATTTTATCGATTTCATCGATATACACAATCCCTCGGGATGCTTTTTCAATATCAAATTCTGCATGCTGCAAAAGATAAAGAATGATATTTTCAACATCTTCTCCCACATATCCTGCCTCGGTAAGGGTTGTGGCATCCACAATAGCAAAAGGGACTTTTAAAATTTTTGCCAAGGTCTGTGCCAGCAAGGTTTTCCCACTTCCAGTCGGTCCCAAAAGTAAAATATTGCTCTTTTGAAGTTCTATAGATCCATCACTCGGAGGGAGTTTCTTATTTTGAATTCTTTTATAATGATTATACACGGCCACAGACAAAATCTTTTTAGCCAATTCTTGCCCAATGACGTATTCATCCAGAATGGCTTTGATCTCTGCCGGCTTAGGAAGCGAGGTCACAGAAACCTGAGTAGCTTCTTTGGTTCCCTCTTCTCGAATAATATCGTTACATAAATCAATACACTCATCGCAAATATAAACCGTAGGACCTGCAATCAATTTTTTAACTTCTTTTTGACTTTTTCCGCAAAAAGAGCAGTAGAGATTTCCAAATTCATCTCCCCGTCTTCCCCCCGGTATTGACATACAGTCTCCTTTACGTGTTTATTTTACCTTCATCATTTTTCTATGCTCAATAACATGGTCCACCAAACCATACTTTTTGGCTTGCTCAGCCGACATGTAATAATCACGTTCTGTATCTTTTTCAATGGTCTCTTGACTTTGACCCGTATGGCGCACCAACACTTCATTGAGTTTTCTCTTTAATAATAAAATTTCTTTGGCTTGAATATCAATATCTGTGGCCTGTCCCTGAAATCCCCCCATCGGTTGATGAATCATCACTCTTGCATGTGGCATCATAAAGCGTTTCTCAGGATGTCCGGCGGCTAAAAGGAGCGCTCCCATGCTGGCTGCCATCCCTAAACAATAGGTGGCTACATTTGGCTTAATGTATTGCATGGTATCGTAAATAGCCATTCCGGCTGTAACACTTCCTCCTGGAGAATTAATATAAAAACTAATGTCTTTTTCTGGATCTTCGGCTTCCAAAAATAAGAGCTGAGCAATAATAAGGCTGGCAATATCGTCATTCACCTGAGAACCCAAAAATAAAATCCGATCCTTTAAAAGCCTAGAATAAATGTCATAGGCTCGCTCTCCTCTACCCGTTTGTTCAATAACCATCGGTATCAGTGTCATGGAATTCCCCCTTGAGTTAGAGACATGAATATAAGGATATTATAGGTGAAAAGAAGGGGAAGCTCAATCAATTTCTTTAATTTTGGCCTTAGAAATCAATACCGCAATGGTTTTTTCCTGCAAAAGCTGCCATCGGATCTGAGATAAATACCCCTTATCCTTATAATAGGCCTTAATCTGAGTCAACGTCCCGCCACTCTGCTTAGCTAGCTTTTCGAGCGCTTCGTCTAGCTCTTTTTCATTAATTTCTAATTTTTCTTTCTTCGCAATGGCTTCCAATAAAAGCGCTACACACACATCAAACTGGGCTTTTTCTTTAAGATTTTGAGCCCATTTTTGAAGTTCTTCTTCTAATTTTTCTTTAGGTGCCCCCATGTGTTCCAACCTTTTTTTACTATCATCCATTAAAAAATCATACTGGCGGGTCACCATAGAGGAAGGAGGAGTAAATTTATTTTTCTCAACCACATATTTTAAGGCGTTTTCTTCTGCCAATTTTTGAATGCGACGCTCTTCATAGGTCGTTAAATCTTTTTTAACTTTTTCTTTTAAATCATGAAGCGTTTGACAGCCATCAAATTGTTTAGCCAACGCATCATCTAACGCTGGAGTTTCTTTTTCTTTAATTTCTAATAATTTTACCTTAAAGAGTGTTTTTTTATCCGCCAATTTCTTTTCATGAAAATCAGAAGGAAATTGAACATTAATTTCTTTTTCTTCCGAAGGTTTCATGTTTTTTAGCCCTTCTTCAAAATCAGGAACAAATTGATGACTCCCAATTTCATATAACAAATTTTTAGCACTCCCTCCGGGAAAGGATTTTCCATCTACGGTTCCTTCAAAATCAATGACAACAAAATCTTTTTCTTGAGCAGCACGAGGAGAAGCGATGAGCTTAAGTTGACTTTTGCTCTGACGTAATTCTTCTAAAGAATCTTGAATTTTTTTAGGGTCGATTTTAATTTTTTCTTTTTGGAGAGGAATTCCTTGATAGTCTTTCACTTCAAGCTCTGGCTTTACTTCAACGATGGCTGTATATTGAAAGGGCGTTCCCTCCTTCCAAGTATCGGCTTTAATTTTAGGTTGAGTCACCGGAAATAATTTATAATCCATGAGGACCTTTTCATACGTTTTTTCAATTAAATGACTAATGGTTTTTCGGGACACCTCCCCTTGAAATTGCACTTTAATAATTTCCATGGGAGCTTTTCCTTCTCGAAATCCTTTGAGCCTTACCTCACGAGAAAGAGAAGAAAAATACCGCTGCATTTCTTCTTCAATGAGAGAAACAGGAATTTCTACACTGATTTTTCTCTCACATAAAGACGTTTCTTTAACATCAATTTTAATATCCATAAAGGTGATGAGTATTAACTCTAATGAGAAATCTCTGCAACAAAATATTTCATTAAATGTGCCTGGCGGGCTTTAAATTTTCGGTGTGATTTTAATACTGATTTTGCATATCGAAACTGAAGAGTTGCAAATTCATTTCTTAAAGAATTTAAACGATTGGGGCCCATATTATAGGCGGTTAAATATAAAATTTTATTTTGCTTAAATCGTTTTTTTAATATTTTAAGATAATAAATCCCTATTTTGGTATTTTGAAGAGGGTCGAATAAATTTGCAGATTTGGCAATCATTCTTCCTGTCGGAGGCATAATTTGCATAAGCCCAATAGCCCCTTTTTGTGAAACCGCCTTTACTCGAAAACTGGATTCTCTCTCCATGACCGCCAATACCAAGAGAGGATCAAGGCGATGTTTTTGGCACTCTCGAAAAATAACACGAGCCAGGGCCAAGGGCTTTTGAATTCTTCCCTGACTTTGTTCCTCAATGAGCTTTTTTATAATGACAATGTTTTTATTTTTAATAACGGACATCTCTTGAGCGTTGGCCGTCACCAAAAGTAAAGACATTGTGAAGAGAATACTCCCCTTCACGAGTCTTATATACTTCATAACTATTTACATCGTTTTAATAACCACAACGGTTTCTGTTTTTTCCATCATCAAAATTTTATCTGCAGCTTTCCACCGATACACTTTCACTAAAACCTCATAGGATCCTTCTTGAGGGAAAATAAACATGCCATGATCATGAGATGAACCCATGCTTGCAGAGGTTTCTTTCACACGTTCATCTGTAAATTGCCATTCAAAGGTATAACTTTGAGACATATGCCCTCCCCCACAACAGGAAGATCCAGACATTTGATTATGGGAGGCACCTGCCTTTCGATAGATCATCACAGAACACGTATCATTAGACCGAGAAAGTTGAGCATAAAGTTCTCCGACTAGTTCATTATTTGTTACTCCTGCATGAGCTACAGAAATGTTTAAGGTATACGTTGTTTTTTGAATATCTAATGTCACTTCCTTATCCTTAAACAGGAGTACTTCCTCATCTGGGTTTACAACAGTTGAGCTTCGAGTCGTCGAAGGATTACATACATGATTTTTGGCATAGGCACTCACTTTGGCTTTGTATTGCCCTTCTTTAGGAAAAGTCACAGAAATCATTTCTTGTGTATTCTCTATAACCACATCTGAATCTTCAAATGCCCATTCAAGACGAAAATTCGGCATTCCTCCTCCTGAAGCTCCTGATCCTGTCATATAGAACCGTCTCACCATCTCAATCTGTCCTCTCACTTGAGCCAAAAGTTTTCCCCCCTCTTTTTCTTCTACATCCTCTATCCAGGTTCGTAATCGATATTTTTGAGGATCAATGGGAGTAGGAACAACATCTGCATAACGAATATAGATTCTTTCTCTAGCCGTAGAAGTATATTGTTCATCAGTGGATGCAGGATAGGAAGCTAAGAGTTGAATCTCATAGTTGCCTCCTTTTTTAAACTGAATCTCAGACTCTTTAGCCGTTGCATCTTTGGTAAATTCATAATCTTGATGCTCTTTAGCATCAGTCTCATGTTCAGCTCCACACACTTTGCTCATTCTATTTGAGTCAGAATTTGAAGACTGATCGGAAGGCATTTTTTGCCACCGCATCACCATAGAAGGGCATGACCACATCTTCGTTCTTTTTACACTCCAGCGATAACTTAGCTTGGCTGGATCTAGCGCTAACCCTTCTAAGGAAGTCACGTCTGCATTTAATGAAATTTTTTGATCAATCTCATAACCAGCAGAAGTAGAAGAAAGCCTTATGGCTGCCGAGATCCCTTCTCCGACATCCACTCCCCCTTCTTCTGACACCGTCACAACCACACTGTCTGAAACACTTCGACCATCAGACAATAAAAGTGTAGCTGTAATCGTGTATTGATCTAGATCTTTAAAATAAATACTTTTTTGGAAATGCCGAATTTTATTTAAGACATAAAAGTCTTCATCTAAAATTTTAAATTGTCCACCCTTTTCGGCTTTTACTTCCCATTTTACAGAAAGCATGGGGAAAGCCTTAAAAAATTCTTCTAATTTTTCAAAAACAGGGGTTAATCTAAAATAATATATCTTTGGGTCATCGCCCTCTTTAAGAGAATGAAAGGAATGCAGTTTAACATGTTGAAAAGCAGGGAAGGAAACTGCCTCTTTTTTGGGATCGCCAACGGATAATTTAATTACCCTTTCTTCTTTTCCCATCTCTTTTACTCGTAATAAATATTCTCCTTCTTTTTTAATAAAAAGTTTTCCATTTTTAATTTCCATCTCTTCAGAAGAAATATCTTCTGTTTCTGAAGAACACTCCATATCCCCTGCATCCATACCACAGTGAATAAATACAGCAGCGATGGGTTCTACCTCTTCGATATTGGGATCAGAAGATAAATCCACCACAGAACCGGCTGCAACCACTCCCGTTTCATCTAAAAAATCTTGGCTTGTTATTGCCTGTCCTCCTGATGAAGAAGAAAAGGTTCCTTTTCCTGTTCCCTTGTCACTGCACCCTAAAAGATAAGCCACCTCTAAAATAATGACGATAATGAATACTCTTTTTAACATAGATATATCCTCCCTTACAAAATACGTACCAAATGAAGTCCTCCATTTTGATTCAAGTAAAAAATCCGAATATTTCTTCCATGACGAAACATTTTTATTTTTTTAACAGCTGTACTAGAAATACTAACCGGCGCTGAAAATTGTTTTTGAGTGCTATCGATAAATCGAAGATTAACGCCACTCGATTCCACGGTTAAAAGTCCTGTCCCTCCGCACGGTAAAGGAATAAGTTCTGCATCTAATACTGCCACATTGACCAAAGACATAGCCTCTGACCATGTTGCCCCACCATCTAAAGACATTTTGACTTTTAATATTCCTCCATTTTTCCATAAGGCAACAAGCGTTCCATCTTCGCTATTAGATAAAAGTCTGGGTGAAAAAGTTTCATCCACATCAAAATCCACCACTCTAAAAGCAAGAACCCATCCTCCCAATCGTTGGGAAAATAAAAGGTTTTTACTTTGAATAAAAATAACCCTGGGATATTCTCCGGAAGCATCAAAGGCAAAGGCAAAGGCCCTATCCACCGTCATTTCGGCAGGAGTTTCTATTTTAAGACCTGCATCACCATAGTAAATTATTTTAAGTTGATTAACGGTCTCTATTTTATTGGCATCTGTCGAATCTGGATGGTTAATAAACGCTCCGGCAGCAAAATGCATTCCCCCGTATGGATCCTTTGAAAACTGAACCGATCGATCTAACTCACTGTCTGGAAATAAAGGAAATTCGATTCCTCCCAAAAATCCTGCATTTATACTTTGAGAAGGTGTCAGACTTCCAATAAATCCAAACATTCCTAACTCCTCTTTATCTTTCAGTTTTGAAAGAGCCAGTGTCACAGGAACAGAATTTCTAAGCTGTCCCCCATAAATCCTTTTTAAATCTACATCTGTTAAAGCACTAAAAGCCCCGGGGACTCGAGTTCCTTTGCTATCCACCATCATATAGGACAGCCGATCTTTACCCGACACATCCTTTCCATATCCCACAAAAAATCCTCCCCGTAACTGATCCGCCCATAGGGTTGGAAGCTTAGCCGTGCCGCTACTTTCAATGGCAATCCCTTCACTATCTGCCAACGTCTGAGAAACCGTCTCTGGCACCAAAAAAAACTTATTATCCAAAGCCATGCCATATTTTATCCCCACTGCATCTCGCAGTTCTGATACTGAAAAATCTTTAACCCCGGTTTTTAAACCTATTGGCTGAACAACTGCATCTTTCACCTGAATAGTAGCAATGGTTTTTAACATCCCTGCTTTCAGAGAAAAGGTAGAAAAACGAACTTTGGCTATTCCACTTTTTTTGGCCACAACACATCCATTGGGTTTTAAATCAATGACGGTTGGATCTGAGGTGGGATCATTTTTAACTACACTAAACTCATTATCGGATAAAAAATCTTTTCCATCGGCTACACCAATATATCGCTCCCCAACCACATCTGCTACATACACCCCGGAATATAATCGATGCGTCATGCCTTGAGCCAAAGAGATAGTCTCTTCTTCTGCCCCTTCGCTATCGGTAATAGAAACACGAGTGGGAGTGTCGGTAGGAGGTGGCCCCATACACCCAACTCCTATTCCCATTAAAATAAATAAAATAAATGCGCGTCTCGGCTTTTTCATGACATTTAGAATTCCAGCTTACGTACAATATATCTTTATTATATAAAACTCTTTTGGGATTGTCTAAATTTTTTTTCAAAGATTAAAAAATCATGAGAATTCCATGAAAGTACGAAAGTGCTTTACGCTTTACAAAAATAAGGATTTTTTCTATAGCTAAAAGAGATGCTTAAAAGTTATCTGACGTGGATTTTATTAATTGTTTTTGGTTCTTTGCACACTTCCTGCCAACAAGAAAAAATTATTCAAGATCCGTGGGGCATTGTCAAAACTAAACTTAAAAATGGACTTACCGTCATTATTAAAGAAGATCACTCTACTGCTCTTGTCTCTTTGGTCACCGATATTCAAGCAGGATATTTTCATGAATCCGACAAAAAAGAAGGCGTTTCACACCTTTTAGAACACATGGCCATGAAAGGCACGACCAAACGTCCAGGCCCCGATGATATTTTAAAAGAAGCCCATGTTTATGGAGCAACACTGACCACCCAAACACAAAACGATTACACCCGCTATCAAATGACCCTTCCCAATCGATATTTTGAACAAGGCATAGAACTTATGTCTGATGCCATTTTTCAAATGAAGATAGATCCAACAGAACTTTCAAAAGAAACTGAAATTGTTATTCAAGAACTTAAATCACTCAAAGATAATCCAAAAGAGATGGGAAAAGAATCTCTTAAGAAACTCACTTTTTTAAAACATCCTCTGCACCGTTCTCATTTGGGAAGCGAAGAAAATTTAAGGCACCTCACCCGAAATGATCTTTTAGATTTCTTTAGCCGATATTACAAAACAGATAACACCGTTCTCATCCTTGTGGGAGATGTGAATGCCAAGGAAGCTTTAAAATCTATCAAACGTTATTACGGAGAAGAGCCACCCGCCGTTCAACAAAGCCAAACGGTTACTCCAGGAGAACCTGAACCAGAACAGACCGCTTTTCGATTTAAACGCATCAAATCTGATATTCGGAATGCCTATATTTTTATGGGCTTTCCCCTTCCCTCTTTTTCACATGAAGATAAAGATGCCTTGATATTTCTTTCTTTTTTACTCAATTCAAAAATAAAAAAGCATGCTTTAGTATACGATGCTTCTCTTTCAACAGAATTTTATAAAGACATGGGCTTTTTTTCTTTAAATGCCAGGGTTGATATCAAAAAAATATTAGATACAGAAGTGTCTTTATTTTCAGAAATAGAACGCTTAAAACATAAACTTCTTTCTGATGCAGAACTGAAAATCATTTTAAATCAAATAAAGACCCACACTTTCTTAACTCAAGAAACATCCTTAGAGCTTGCTCAAACATTGGCTTTTTTTGAGCATACCGGAGACTATACGTTATTTAATCATCATCTTGAAAAACTTCACTCTTTAACTCCTCAACTTCTCCAAGAAGTGGCTAAAAAATATTTTTCAATCGAAAAATTTTCTATTGTAGAATATCTGCCTAAAGAAAAAAATGTCCCTTATTACTCAGAACGAGAATTAGAAAAAAAATTATTGGCGTCCTCAACTGTGGGATTTAAAACTACTCCTATAGAAGGAACTTCACCTGCCGATTTTGCCGATTTTCAAGAATTACCTTTTTTTAAAAAAACCAAAACTTCTCCAAACGCCCTTTCTGCCTTAAAGAAATATCAGCTCAGTAATAATGCCATTTTACTGTTGAAAGAAGACCATAGTTTTCCTTTTATCGTCTTCCACATTTATTTTAAGGGAGGACGGGTTCATGAACCAAAATCTTTAAGTGGCATTACACAACTTCTCTTAAAAACAAGCCTAAGGGGCACGACAACTCGTTCTGAAGAAGCCATCGCCGAAGGATTAAATACATTGGGGGCACAGGTTACAACGGTTTGTGAACCTGATTATTTTGGGTATCAACTGACTATCCCTACCCAAAATTTTGATGAAGGATTAAAAATTGTATCTGACATTATTCTTCATCCTTCTTTTCCTCCTTCGATTCTCAGTCAAGAAAAAGACAATCTCATTTCTCTTCAAGAAGAAGAACAAGATATCCCCAAACTTTATACGTATGCGCTTTTTAGAGAAGCTGCATTTAAAGCACACCCTTACAGTTTTCCCACCTTTGGGTTTAGTTCTTCGATCTCAAAAATTACTGCAGATAAACTCATTCAGTGGCAGGGAGATCACATTAATAGCACTGATATGGTCATCAGCGCTGTGGGAGATTTTAATACCCTAGATTTAAGAACCAGCATGGAAAATTATTTTAAAACTACTCCTCCCCGAAGACATGAATTTTCAGAAACTGAAGAAATTAAACTACCCACATTCATCAGTGAAAATTTTAAAGACCGAAACCGAGAGCAAACCGCCCTTTTAATTGGATTTGAAACCATTCCCCTCTCCCATCCAGATCAGTTTACACTCCAGGTTTTAGAAAATTTAACGGGCGAAGCCTCGGGTCGATTTGGACTAAGACTGCGCTCCAAAGAAAAATTGGCCTATACGATTAATAGCCATTTTTATGGATACGAACATGGCGGTGTTTTTACTACTTTTATCACCACTTCTCCCGAAGATGAAAAAAAAGCACTCCGTTTTTTACTCGAAGAATATAAAAAATTAAAAGATGAAGCGATTGAAAGCAAAGAACTTTTAGCCGCCAAAAATATCCTTCTGGGAGAATTATCGCTCAAGTTAGAATCAAGACAGTTTCAGGCCCATCTTTATGCCAAAAATGAAATGGAGGGAAGGCCTACCTCTTTTGTTCAAGAATTTATGGATAAAATAAATAGCGTGAGCTCTGCAGATATTAATACGGTCGCTGGAAAATATTTTAATCTTGAAAATTATACTCTAGGAATTGTGCGCGGAACCTCTACCCTAGAGTCTGTCATTTCAACACCCCCAAAACCCATTATTACTCCTAAGCCTAAAACTCAAAAACCAAAACCCAAACCAAAACTACTTCCCACTCCACCCCCAGCTCCCATTGAACCTACTCCAACTCCCACTCCAGCTCCTCCAGAAACCCAAACTTCCCCTTCACCGCAGCCGTAAGAACTTCATGAGTTCATGCCACAACCCAATCATATCATCTCGAAATACGTCCCAAATGTTTTTACAATGAGTCAGTTTTGCATCCAGAGGTTTCTCAAAAGAAAAAGCACCCACCAAAGCACTCACACTATTTCCTCCCAAATGAATAATCGCTCTTAAACCAAGACTGGTAATATGAATCCCTCGAGACAAGCTATCCCCTACAAAAATCAACAAATCTCCCACAATATTTTCATGAGCTAAATTTAAAAACTCTCCTAAAAGTTCTAAATTATCTGAAATATATCCAATCGTCATTTCTGAGGCATAGTGCACTACAGCATCTGATGTAAACGTAGCATTTCTCAACGTTTGGCTAGCAATATCAATCGTAATGAGGGGATTGGTTAATATCCCTCCATTTTCGGTTTCTATAAAACCATGACGCTTTTCTCCACTGGCCATCCTAAAAATCTCGGAAACATCAGAAGCTACGAGATACCCTATTTCTGCAGCTCCTTTTACTGTTTTTCGAATAAGAATACTTTCGGGTATCAACTCTCCCCCCGTTAGAAAAGCCCCTAATTTACTGACGGAATCAAAAGAAATCACCCAGATTTCTCCCGTTAATAAAATAACTCGCCCAATACCTCCCAATCCAAAATGTCCTACATCGGCCAAAGCATCGACCACTTTAACGGGGTTTGTTGAAAATCCAATACTTAAATCTTCATAAAATTCTAACAGAAAATTTTTGGTCCATTGTCTGGCATCTTCATAAGAAGCCACAAAAACTCTTTCTACTTTTTGAGGAGTTTGGGCATAATATATTGCTAATTTTTCTTTTGCGAATCCTAAGAGAGAAAGTGCTTCTGCACCACTCACCACCACCATTTCTTTTCCTTCAAAATAAAAAATATCATCAATCGTAAATATGGAGTGTAATTCCTGATACAAATCCTGAGCAATTTCTCCAAAGAGATAGACCACCCCTGCTTCATCACTTTTAAGAGTGCCTTTTGAAAAATAAGCCAGGTGATCTAAAATATCTTGGGCCAGTTTTCCTGAAATTTGAATGGCATAGTCTGACGTTCCTTTAAATTGAAATCGCTCACAGAGCTCTTTTACTACCCGCTCTGAACGATAAAAAACCAATGTGCCTAATTGTGTTTGGGGCTCCTCTTCAAATATACTAGAAGTAAGTCCCAGCCCTCCCAAGAGGCTTTCAATATTAATTTCTGTTTTTTCGTCTGGATTAACACAACCCGTTGAAATTATTAATGAAAATAAAAAAACAGGGAGAAGAAAAATTGCCCAAAATCTACTCATAAAAGAGGGCCAATATACGAGAGAAACCCCACTTTGTCAACGAAGAGGAAAAATCTCAGTATTAATCTTTTTCTTGGATTTTCTTTTTTGATGGGCTCGATCTGCCTTGGCATCTTCATCGCATTTTACAAAAACTTGTCTTAATTTTTCTTTTTCTTCTTCGCCCATATTATCCACGCTGCGTTCAAATTCTTGGAAAATTTGTTGCATCTCTTCATCTACATCAGAATCCATTTTTGCTCCATCCGTTATTCTTTTCCAATATTGATCAACATCAAAAGCATTTTTCTTTTTTGTACTCATTTCATCTTCTCCTTCACTATTTCAATTCTATGTTTCAAGAAATTTAACCTACTGGGTTCAACAGTCCCACATTCTTTAATTTCTCTATTAACCTCTGTCATTAGAGTTCTAAATTTCCCACTTTTAACTCTCATAACATAATTCTTAGCGAAAATAAAAACATCTTTTAAAGTTTGATTTTCAAGACATTGAAGAAGCTCCATTTCATATTTATCTTCATTCCATCTTTCCAAAAAAGAGCGTGAACGCAATTCTAAAATCGTCTTTTTCCACCGTTCAATATATCCCTTTTGTTTATCTCTCCATTCTAAAGTTCTTTTTGACGGCATAAAATTTTCCTCCAAACCTTATACATGCAAAGCACGTGCCATGGGTTTTGAGCTTAAATGGAAAAAAATGCGGACGGAAAACCGTCCGACGTTCTTGAAGATAGGAGCACTTAACAGGCAGCGGGTAAATAATTTACCCTAAAGAATTCCACCCATTTTCCGAAAAGACAAATAAAGGGGAGAGACTACTATGAAATATAAAATAAGTTTTTTGCTATTGATGTTATCTTTTGTTTTTACAAACACTTACGCAGCGGAAAAAAAAGAAAATCGAAAAATTGCAGGTAGCTTTAAGTCCTGGGGCGTTATGTGTGCAGAAAGTAGTGATGGGTGGGAAATGGCTTCTAGAGAACTTAATGGAATGCTACGTGCCAGACAAATTATCGGAACTGCAGGCACTACCTATCCCATGACCACAATGGGTTCTATATCAACACCCGTTTTAGGCCTCAGAGAAAAAGCCGAAAAACCTTTTTCTGTTTGTGTTACCGTTAGCGAATGATACCAATCACCCTTAGTCATTAACAGCCTTTTTTCTTGGTTTAACTTCTAATTCAAAATCGAGAGCTGAGAGAATAGCCATGAGATTTTTTAATGTTGGATTTCCATTTCGACTTAAAGCTCGATAAATATGTTGCCGATTTAAAGATGTTTCTGTGGAGATCTTTGTAACTCCTTGAGCTTGTGCCACTCTTCTCAGAGCAAGTAAAAAAATATCTAAATCGTTCTCCTCTAAAGCTGCAGAAAGATATGCAGCTGCCTCTTGAGAATTTTTTAACTCCCCTATAAGGGCTTCTTCATTGCTTCTTAGTTTTCTTGTAGTCATTCCAAAACTCCTTTTCCATTGGCTAACGCATATCGAACCGCAACTTTAGCCTCATCCATTCAAACACCTCCATTGTCGCATATATACGACGAATCGTCAATGACACTTAACAGAGCCTTTACATACAAAACACATGCCAACGTGCTTCCTTGAAAACATTGAATAATTTAATGATTTTCCGGACGGACTTAGAATGATACGGACGATTTTCCGTCAGACATAATTAAGATTCAAGCAGTGTTTGGATGGGATATAAAATACTCTAAGTCATGCTGGTATTGACACCGTGTCATCCCGGGTGAGCATAGCGAGACCCGGAATCCAGAAACTTTTAGTCAGGATAAAGCCTGCTTATCCTTAGTCCGAGTTTGATGGTCGTAAGCGATGCCTTTTTCAGAATGTTCATCGGAATAACGTTTCGATAAGTCGAAACACTTTATGAAATAAGCTATTGAAGTTCAAAGTACCTTGTGCTATTTATGCCGTGCTTTATGTACGAGATAAATCAATATAGTAGCGATTTTCGAGGATGGCTCTTATCAGAATATCGAAAGAAAAAAGAAACCAATAGTAGCTATTCTTTAAGAGCTTTCGCTAAGTTTTTAGAGATCAGCCCACCTGCCTTATCCCAAGTTCTTTCTGGGAAAAGAAAGTTTTCAAGAATAAATACACTTAAAGTTGCAAAACGCTTCTCCTTAAGCCCTATTGAAACAAAGGAACTCATAAAATCGGTTCATAATGATGGTTTAGAGGAGAAAGATACTTTTAATGAGCTTCAGCTAAAAAATGATGAATTTCTTATAATCTCAGATTGGTACCATTTGGCTATTTTAAGCTTGGCTAAACTTAAACAAAACAAAGCCGATCTCAAATGGATTTCAGATCAATTAGGGATTTCTGTTTTAGAGGCAAGAGACGCTCTTTTACGTTTAAAAAGACTTAATTTCATTAAAGAAGAAAGTGGACGATTAGTGAGAGCTTTAAATACCGCCCTTAATATAGAGCCAGGTGTTACCTCTTCTGCCATTCAAAAATATCATAAACAAAATTTTAAACTCGCTGAAAAAGCCATGGAAGTAGAATCCTTAGAGCATAGGAAGTTTTCTTCTGTTACGATGGCCCTTGATCCTAAGAAATTAGGAGAAGCAGAAAAGATGATTACTCATTTTAAGAAGAAATTGGCTCGATTTTTAGAATCTGGAGAGAAAAAACGTGTTTACACGCTTTCAATCCAATTATTCCCTGTATCAAAACAAACAAAGGAGTGAGCAGTATGAAGCATATACATATTTTTCTTTTTTTGATCCTCGTAGGATTTTTAAATCCACTTTATTCACAGGCAGATTCTGTGGGGAATGGGGGATCCACTTATGAAATTTTACTTCAAGAAGCAAAACTTCAAACCATTGGATATTTAGAAAATCTAAATCAAGCAGCCTTTAGTCAATTAGATATTGCCCCTCTCTCCAAAGAAATGCTCTTAGATAACTATAACGATTGGGTACGAAAAGCCAAAGCCATGAGATTTGTGATTGTATCTCCCAGCTCTGGAGATCAGCCCTTGATGGCTGAGAGAGATGGAAAATTGGTTCGAATGGAAGCGCTTTATGATTATTCAAAAAGACAATTAAAAATAGATCAAGACTTAACAGATCCCTATTCTCATTTAAAATTAGCAACACTTCTTCTCCATGAAGTAGGACATATGATTGGGTTTGATTTTGAATATGAAGAAAATTTAAATGAAATTGCAGCAGGGATTGTACAAATATCAAATGTAAATCAGCCCCCAGTCATTGTGCCGCCATATCCACCTATTATTATTGAACCACCTTGTCCACCTGCTTTTCCTATCAGATCTTGTACAGATCCTTTTATTAATCTTAGAACTGTTCCCATTGGATTTAGATGCCAAACTTCAAAAGGTGGAATTTTTGAGCGAGTAGAACGCGCAGACTTTGGAGAAGCATGGAAGGATCTAACTACTGGCCTCATTTGGAGCGATAACATTGGAAGGTTTGATTACGATGTTTCGGTAATGACCTGCGGTGGCTTGGGAAGAATAGTTCCGACAAGACAACATTTTGAAAGAGGGGAAGTCAATGGTTTTCGTGAAGTATTACCCAATATAACAAGTGATGTTGCCTATTGGACCTCGACATTAATTGATCCGACTAAATCCTATAGTAGTGCCTTTACTTTCAATGGTAGTAATGGCCGTATCGGCATCTCCGCACGAAGCGTTAATCATCCCACTTTATGCGTTGCGTGGTATAAGCGGTAGAAAGTTATTTTTCATAGATTAAACTTCTTGTCATTTATTACCCAACAATATACAATATATCTATATTTGTTAGGTAATTCTTATGAAAGGCCCTATTAAAGGTGTTTTAAAAGAAGAGCTTGGAAATTCTCTTCGTATGAAGAGACAATATGAGAGTGTCTTAAAAAAGCTCCCCAAGGGTTCTTTAGCTCTTCGAAAGATAGGGGGGCATGATTATTATTACCTGGTTCAGCGTTACGGCAAAAAAGTAAAATATGTCTATAGAGGAAAAGTAGCTAGAAAAGAAATTGAAAGGTATGCAGAAGCTAAAAAACTAAGAGCCAAATATAGAAATCTTCTTTCTCAAGTCAAAAAACAAATCAAGTTTTTAAAAGGAACTTTACGTGGAAAAGAAGCAATATGAATTATGCCTTGAAATTTTAAGGCGATTTCACAAAACCGGCATTTTGGATTATTTAACTTTAGTGGGAAGCTGGTGTGCTCCTTTTTACAAAGATTATTTTCATTCAAAGAAGAGTTTTACCACATTACGAACTCGAGATATTGATTTTCTAATTAATGCACCAAATAAGATAAAAGAAAAAGTAGATATTCCTTTACTCTTAAAAGATTTGGGATTTGTTGTAAGTTTTCAAGGCGAAAAAGGATATATCAGATTAAACCATCCAGACCTCATGCTTGAATTTTTGGTGCCAGAAAAAGGGAGAGGAAGTGACAAACCCCATCCTTTACCCATGTTAGGACTTAATGCAACGCCGTTGCGATTTCTTGATTTTTTGGCTCAACATACGATTGAGGTTGAAATAGAAAACTTCGTAATAACACTCCCTCATCCTATCTACTATGCTTTGCATAAGCTCATTATAGTGCACCGAAGGCAGAAAGAAGATAAAGCCATAAAAGATCGCCAAAGCGGGATAGATATTTTAAATGCTCTCATACATAATGATGAAATTGATGAAGTTAAGAAAGTCTTCAATTCAATACCTAAGAAGTGGCAAAATAAGATAAAAAGTAGTTTGGAAAAAGCAGAAGAGTCCCACCTATTGGAACTATTGCTTTAGAACCATTGAACCAGACTAGCGGCATCAAAACGACTTTTGCCACTACATCCTGAAAGAGAGTGTCATTAAATTTATTTCACCCTCCCCTTAATCCCCTCCCATCAAGGGAGGGGAAAGTGTAGATATCACCCAGGTAGAGATGCCATTGGATCCCCGCTTTCGCGGGGATAACATAACAACTATTCGAAAAGATGAAAAAGATGAGTTGTTTCTTGAACAAAATCAGAAAAATCTTCTACGTTGATACGATCATCAGCTTTATAAACAATTAACCAATGTGCACCGCTTTCAATTGACCAACCCTTGTTGAGCAACAAAGCACTTCTTACCTGGGGGTTAAAAATATTTTTCACAGCATTCATGTCTTTTGCCCTTAGAAAACATGTTTTTGAAAACATTTCGTCTTCTGGAAAATCAATATCATCATATCCAACTAAAGAACCTATTTTATGAAAAAAACTTTCAGGAGATAAAGTAAACTCAGGAAACATTGTACTCACAAGAGAAAAAGCCGCTACCGTTTGACGATGTGTTGTTGAGTGTTTTCCACTTCCCGTTACATATTCATAATCAAAAAACTGACTTTCTTTTCCCTCTATAGTTGCACGGATAACATTTCTAAACTTGATAGAACGACCACAATTAAATAACTCTAAATAACGGGTAAATTGAGCCCCAACCATATTTGAATCTTGCTCTAAGAATGAATACCCTCGAGATCTTGCCCATTGAGATAAAGCCTCGGTACGCTTCTTTTCTTTTCTTCTTACAACTATAAAAAAAGCTATAAAAATGACTGCCACAACAAGATACATATACCAGTCTGAAAAGCTGCTCATAGACGATACACATCATCGCCAATGCGGGCGCGGACGGAGAGTTGAATTCCAACTTCATAGCCAGGGCCTACGCGTCTTACTTTTCGGTGTTGGTATTCAATAGAAGTCACGTGCTGTTTAAATCGCGTATTGGCACCCTGAATATAAATCGTATCCCCTAACGTGATTTCTCCTTTTTCAACCACTAAAATGGCTACTCCCATGCGGGCATAAAAATGAGTAATTTTTCCAATATAATAAGCATCATATTGCTGGCGAACCTGATCTTTTAAGGTAAGAACTTTTTCTGGAGACTGCTTTTGACTGCTCGTGTTTCGAAACCAGTCAAACATACTTTTAGTGTATCAAAAACTCTCTATTGATTACAACGAGTTTTATTGACAGGGCAGGCTAAACTGATTAGATTCTTTTACATCCATGACTGCTCTATTAGAAACGCTAAAGGCTCGTTTTCCTTCCCATATTGAGTCATATGGTGACTACCGCGGAGACCTCTCTTTATATGTTAAGAAAGAAGGCATCCCTGCTCTTTTAAAATATCTTAAAGAAGAACAAAAATTTGAATTTTTGATGGATATCTGTGGTGCTGACACTCCTACCCAAAAAGAACGATTTGAAGTGATCTACCACCTTTTTTCCTTAGCCTCTAAAAAAAGAATCCGTATTAAAACAAAAGTAGCCGAAAATGAAGAGATCACTTCTATAACCCCTCTTTGGAAATCAGCCAATTGGTATGAACGAGAAACCTATGACATGTTTGGAGTTAAATTCTCGGGGCATCCCAATTTAAAACGGATTTTATGCCATCAAAAATTTATAGGTCATCCCTTAAGAAAAGATTTTGATCCTGAAAATAGACAATCTTTAGATGAAGCTCCAGCCATTGAAGAGTTAATGGACATTACCCAAGAAGACCTTTATGGAAATCAATTTGAAAAAAGAATGCTTTTAAATTTAGGCCCTTCACATCCAGCTTCCCATGGAACCCTTCGAACCATGGCCCTTCTCGAAGGAGAAAAAATTATTAAAGCCGATGTAGAGATAGGTTATCTTCACCGCTGTTTTGAAAAAATGGCCGAAACCCATCTCTATCATCAAGTAATTCCGTACACCGAACGGCTTAACTACACCTCTGGCCCCATGAATAATTTTGGTTTTTGTTTAGCCATGGAAAAACTATTGGGGGTTATTGCTCCTCCTCGGGCACAAGCTATTCGCGTCATTATTGGAGAATTTTCAAGAATCATTGATCACTTGGTCGTCATCGGCACCGGTGCTGTTGATCTGGGTGCTTTGACTAACTTTTGGTTTGCATTTGCTGAACGGGAAAAAGTCTACACCCTTTTTGAAAAATGGGGAGGGGGAAGAATGTTCCCCCGAGGAATGATGATTGGGGGAGTGATGTATGATTTCCCTGAGGGGTGGGTGGATGAAGCCAAGAAAACCATAAAATCTATCCGCGCGGCCATCCAAGATATCGACCGGCTCCTTACCAATAACCGAATTTTTATTAACCGATGTAAAGATGTCGGACGAATCTCTAAGGAAGACGCCATAGATTATGGTCTCACTGGCCCTCTTCTTCGCGCCTGCGGAGTAGAACTTGATTTTAGAAAATTAACCCCCTATAGCGGCTACGAAAACTATGATTTTGAGGTTCCTATCTCAACTCAAGGTGACGTATATGATCGATATTTAGTAAGGATGGAAGAGATAAGACAAAGTTGTCGTATTATCGAACAAGCTATCGACAAACTCCCCGATGGCCCCATTGAAATTGACGACAAATCCATTGTCCTTCCTCAAAAAGAAGATGTTTATAATAATATCGAAGGATTGATGAATCATTTTATGCTGGTTATCGAAGGTATTAAGCCTCCCAAAGGAGAAATTTATAATTATATTGAATCTGCCAATGGAGAAATTGGATTTTATATTGTAAGCAATGGCACAGGGCTTCCCCATCGCATCCATTGCCGAGCCCCTTCTTTTGCTCATTACCAAGCTTATCCCAAGATGATTGAAGGATTAATGATTGCCGACGCTATTGCAACGATTGGGAGCTTAAACATTATTGCAGGAGAATTGGACCGATGAATATTCAATTTTCACCCAACGCACTCAAAGAATTTAAAAGCTTTGACACTTTATATGATAATCCCAAATCCAAACTTCTTCCCACTCTCCATTTGGCACAAAAAGAATTTGGATATTTAAGCCCAGAGGTTATTGAATATGTTGCTACACTCACAGAACTTTCCCCTGCCAAAGTCAAAGAAGTCGCTTCTTTTTATACAATGCTACATAAAAAACCCGTCGGGAAATACCATATTCAAATCTGCACCAACATTTCTTGTACAATGATGAAAAGCCGAGAACTTTTTTCTCACCTTAAAAAGAAATTAAAGATTGAAGCAGGAGAAACCACTCAAGATAAAAAATTTACGTTGAGCACAGCTGAATGTTTAGGGGGATGCGACAAAGCTCCCACCCTTCGAATTAACGACACCTATTACTATCAAGTCACCCCAGAAAAAATGGAGCAATTACTGAAAGAACTCCCATGACACCTACGCCAAAAATTGTTTTTCAAAATCTACATATCCCCAATATTAAAAAACTCGCTGTTTACCGGGAGCACGGTGGATATACAGCCGCCCAAAAAGTTTTAAAAGAAACAAAACCAGAAGACATTATTACGCTTGTTAAAAACTCTGGCCTTCGAGGACGAGGAGGCGCAGGTTTTGGCACGGGAATGAAATGGTCTTTCGTTCCTAAAGATGCTCCCCTGAAATACCTTCTCTGCAATGCAGACGAGGGAGAACCGGGAACCTTTAAAGATAGAATTCTCATGGAGCAAATTCCGCATTCTACTTTGGAAGGAATGATTATTGCCTGCTATGCTATCCAATGCCCCAGAGCCTATATTTATGTTCGGGGAGAATATACAGAATCGATCGAAGCTTTAGAAGCAGCCATTCAAGAATGCACTAAAAATAATTTTTTAGGAAAAAATATCTTTGGCACACCGTTTTCTCTTGATATTCATGTTTTTAAAGGCGCGGGAGCTTACATCTGTGGAGAAGAAACAGGACTTGTCACCTCTATGGAAGGAGCCAAAGGGCAACCTAAAGTAAAACCACCTTTTCCTGCCATTAGTGGATTTAACAAAAAACCCACCGTCATTAATAACGTTGAAACGCTGGCTGTTCTTCCTTGGATTATTTTAAATGGAGCAGACAATTATAAAAAAATAGGCACAGAAAAAAGCCCCGGCACAAAACTTTTTTGCTTGTCAGGCCCTGTTAAAAATCCAGGAACCTATGAACTTCCCCTTGGTTTTCCGTTGAAAGATTTAATTTACGATATCGGCGGAGGGCTCACCGGTAATTTAAAGTTAAAAGCGGTCATCCCCGGAGGACTCTCAGCCCCTGTGTTAACGGCTGAAGAAACCATGACGATGACGATGGATTTTGAATCTTTAGCTAAAGTAGGCAGCATGCTGGGATCTGGGGGCGTGATTGTCATTGCCAATGACCAATGCATGGTGGATCTTTTAAGTGTCATTACGTATTTTTATAAACATGAATCCTGTGGTCAATGCACTCCGTGCCGAGAAGGAACGGGATGGATGAAAAAAGTAGTGGATAGCATTCTTCATCAACGAGGAAGAGCTGAAGATATTCCTCTCCTTCAAGACATTAGTACCAATATGATGGGGGGAAGAACCATTTGTGCCCTTTCAGATGCCGCTGCGATGCCGGTAAAAAGTTTTGTGACAAAGTTTAAGCAGGAATTCGAGTACCATATTAAAAATAAAAGGTGTCATTTATGACAAGTCATTCTGAGCCAAAAGCGAAGAATCCCATGGTAAAAATTACGGCTGACGGAAAAGTCATCGAAGCTCCAAAGGGCGGAAATCTCTTAAAAGCCCTTTTGGATAATGGCGTTTCCGTTCCTCACTACTGCTACCACCCTGGATTATCCGTCGCAGGCTGTTGCCGCATGTGCTTTGTTGAAGTCGAAGGCCAACCCCGCCCTTTGATTTCATGTAATGCCACCGTCACTGAAAATATGGTGGTTAAAACTCAAACTGAAACTGTTAAAAATATTCAAAAGTGGAATCTTGCGTTTCATCTTATCAATCATCCCCTTGATTGTCCTATTTGCGATCAAGCCGGCGAATGCGGTCTTCAAAATTATTACATGCAATTTGGAAAATATGAGAGCCGCATGGAAGAAGAAAAAGTAAAAAAACGAAAAGTTATCCCCATTGGGGATCATGTAATGTTAGATACCGAGCGATGTATTCTATGCTCTCGGTGTGTACGTTTTTTTGATGAAGTTCCTAAAACCAGTGAAATGGCTATTTTTAACCGAGGAGACCGAAGTGAAATTGGCACCTACGAAGACAAAGCTTTGAACAATAATTACACCTTAAATAGTGTCGATATTTGCCCTGTCGGTGCTCTCACCAGTCGTGATTTTCGATTTAAAAGGCGAGTATGGTTTTTAAAAGATATCCCATCTATTTGCCCGGGATGTTCTACTGGATGCAATGTTACTATCTCACAAGATCCCATTGAAAAACGAACCTATCGAATGCGCCCGCGTTTTAACGAAGAAGTCAATGGCTATTGGATGTGTGACTATGGACGCATGCGGTATAAACATACCCACAGAGAATCAAGAATCTCTACCCCTCTCATCAAAAAAGCAGCCACGCTTATTCCTACGGAATGGGATGAAACAAAACATGAATTATTTACTATTTTTAAAACACCAGCTTCGCAAATTTCTGTCCTCATTACCCCTCAATACACATCAGAAGACATCACCCACATATATGATTTTTTTACCAAAACCATTGGCACCCAAAATATTTTTCATTGCGCAGATTCCCATCTTGCATCTGACTCTACCGTTACAGATGAGCTTCTTTTCCGTCGAGATAAAAATCCAAACTCACAGGGCTTACTTAAAATCAGCGCCCACTATAAGCTTCAAGAACAAAATCTCTCTCTTTTTCAACAAAAATTAAAATCAGATCCTTGGACAATATTATTTATTTTTGGCCCCCATGATTTAGAAGCCTATCCAGAATTTTTATCCTGGTTTAAAGAGAATAATTCCCTTAAAACAAAAATTTATATTGGCACCCAAGTAAAGCACCAAATCCCTCTTTTTGATCTCCTGTTACCCACCCTTACCTTTATCGAAACAGAAGGAACTTTTGTAAACTTTAAAGGATTGTCCCAAAAACTCTCTCGAGGTGTAAAACTTATTCCCGAAGCAAAACCCATTTGTGAGATTTTATGTTAATTAAACGTCCCCCCTCCTATCACAAACTCTTTTTCTTTCGAGGCATGCTTTTAGGAATGACCGTTACCTTAAAACATTTTATTTTAAATCTTCTTAGAATTCGAAAAATCCCTACCATTCAATACCCAGAAAAAAAACGCGAACGATCCGCTCGGTTTAAAGGAAAACACATTTTAACCAAAAAATTAGATGGATCCATTCGATGTACATCTTGCCTTCTTTGCCAAACCGCATGCCCAGCTCGGTGTATTAAGATTACACCTTCAGAACATCCGGATCCCAAGGTAGAAAAATTCCCCATTTCTTTTCAAATTGATCTTTTAAGGTGTGTTATGTGTGGCTATTGTGAAGAAGCCTGCCCCGTGGATGCTATACGCATGGGCCAAGAATATGAATGGGCAGATTACTCAGAATCAAGCTTCATTATGGACAAAGAATATTTAAGTAACCGACCTGCTTTACAAGGAGGAGTGATCTCAAAAGTTAATTCATAAATATATTGCATAAAAAAAATTAACTATGCTATAGCAAAGTCAAGGATTCTAAATCATGAGTACGCCTCAAAAAATTGTCAATAACTTCACCATTAAAATTGCAACCATTAATGGTACGGGAAGCCAATCGGCAAACAATATTCTTTTTAAAACCTTGGTCAGAATGGGTATTCCAACCTCTGCTAAAAATCTTTTTCCTTCTAATATCCAAGGACTTCCCACCTGGTTTTATATTCGGACCAATCCCAAAGGCTATCAATCGATGAAACGACATTCAGAAGTTCTCATAGCTGTCAATCCTGCCTCTATGGGTCAAGACTTGGCAGAAGTTCATCCAGGAGATGTCGTGATCTATGATGAAACCACTCTTAACATTGGAACTCCTAAAGAAAACGTTACCTATTATCCTGTTCCTCTTACAAAGATTGCCAAAAATACGTTTGATACCCCCAGACTCAGATCGCTTCTCACCAATACGCTCTATGTGGGAGTGATGGCAGAAATTTTTGGCCTTGATAAAAACATTTTACGAAGTGTTATTGAAGACAGTTTTAAGAAAAAACAAAAAGCCATTGATGTCAATTTAAAAGCCATTGATCTGGGGATTCAATATGCCAAAGAACATTTACCCAAAAAAGATCCTTATTCTTATGAAAAAATCAAAAACGCCAAACCCCAGATTGTCATCGAAGGCAATGCCGCCACCGCTTTAGGGTGTATTATGGGAGGGTGTACGGTAGATGCTTGGTACCCCATTACTCCGGCCAGTTCTTTAAATGAAGCGATGGATAGCTATGGACAAAGATTGCGAACAGATCCTGAAACAAAAAAGAAAAAAATAGCCGTCATTCAAGTAGAAGATGAGCTCTGTGCCATTGGTGCTGCCATTGGAGCAGGATGGATGGGTGCGCGTGCCATGACGGCTAGCTCCGGTCCTGGAATTTCACTCATGAGTGAATTTTTAGGACTGGCCTATTATGCAGAAGTTCCTGTGGTCATCGTTAATGTACAACGGGTAGGACCTTCTACAGGGATGCCCACACGAACCCAACAAGCCGATATTTTAAAATGTGCTTTTGCTTCTCATGGAGATAATAGACATATTCTCTTATTCCCAGCCACCGTCAAAGAAGCCTTTGAGCTGGGAGCAAAATCATTCGACATTGCTGATCGTTTACAAACTCCCGTTATTGTCATGACAGATTTAGAATTGGGAATGAACTATTGGGCCAGTGAACCTTTTAATTATTTAAAAGGTCCATTTGATCGAGGAAAAGTACTCACTCTTAAAGATTTAGAAAATATTAAATCCTTTGGTCGATATGCAGATATTGATAAAGATGGAATCCCTTATCGAACACTACCCGGCACTCCACATCCTCTGGCTGCTTATTTTACACGGGGGACAGGACACACAGAAATAGCAGGGTATTCCGAAGATCCAACCGTTTACAGAACCAATATGCTTCGGTTAGAAAAGAAATTTCATACGGCCCCTCAATATTTACCCAAACCTATCGTTTTAGGAGATGCCAAAGCTAAAATAGGAATTATTAGCGCAGGAACCAATGACCATGCCATTCAAGAAGCACTGGATGACTTAAAAATAAAGAAAACATCTCTTAAATATCTTAGAGTTTTAGCTTACCCTTTCCATAAAGAAGTAAAAGATTTCATTAAAACCTGTGATAAAGTCATTGTCATTGATCACAATCGAGACAGTCAATTGGCCACTCTTATAAAATTACAATTTTGTGACATTGCCCCTAAAATTTTTCCGATAGCCTATTCCGATGGATTACCCTTAGATCCTGATTTCATCTCTCATAAAATTGAGGAGGCAATCGCTCATGGCTGATATGACCAATCGTTCTGGTTTTTCAAAACAAGATTATCAAGGACCTCCCTCTACTTTGTGTAAGGGATGTGGGCATGATTCTATCACAAGTTGTATCATCAATGCCTGTTATGAGATGGGACTGCCCCCTCATAAACTTGCAAAACTCAGCGGTATTGGATGTTCCAGTAAATCCATTACCTATCTTTTATCGCACTCACATGGATTTAATGCGGTCCATGGTCGGATGCCCTCTTTAGCCACGGGTGCCGAAGCAGCCAATCATACCTTAAAATATATTGGCGTTAGCGGGGATGGAGATAGTGCTAATATTGGCATTGGACAATTCATGCATGCTGTTCGTCGAAATACAGACATGCTCTATATTATTGAAAATAATGGCACCTATGGCCTTACGAAAGGACAGTTCTCCGCCACCGCAGATTTTCATGCCCAGTCACATTATGGTGATGTGAATGAATACCAACCGCTGGATCTGGTGCAGCTGGCCATTGAACTGGGAGCACCTTTTGTGGCTCGAAGCTTTGCAGGGGATAAAACACAACTCACCTCCCTTATTAAAGCCGGCCTCGCACACAAAGGCTGCGCTATTTTAGATGTCATTAGCCCGTGCGTCACCTTTAATAACCATGAAACCTCTACCAAAAGTTATCCCTATGTTAAAGAACATGATATCCCTCTTCATGAATTGGGATTTGTTCCTTCGTTTGAAGAAATTACGGTGGATTATAAGCCTGGTGAAGCTACAGAAATCATGCTTCACGATGGCTCAAAGCTCATACTTAAAAAACTCCACAACGAATACGATCCAGCAGATCGAATGAATGCTTTAAATGTTTTGGAAAAAGGGTTTAAAGAACAAAAAATTATTACAGGACTCATCTACTATAAAAAAGATGCCAAACCCCATCATGAGCTTTTAAATTTAGTAGATGTCCCTCTTCGAGATTTAACAGAAAAAGATCTTATCCCAACAAAGGAAGAATTTGACGCTCTCATGAAAGAGCTTCTTTAAAGCATGAAAAAAATTATCTTTTTGCTGTGTTTACTTTCCCCTTCTCTCTTTGCTGATCATACTCCCTATCCTTCAGAATGGTGGAAGCCTGTTCCCAGAGAAGAAGCAAAGCCGTGGGAAATATTGCCTCAAGATGCCAAATTTGGAGAAGAAGTGATCCTTTCCAAACGTACTGAACTTGGCATTTTTTCTAACTTTGCTGCAACTCCCTTTACGCTCGATGAAAAAAGCTACGCCAGTGTGGAAGGATTTTGGCAAATGATGAAATATCCAGACCCAGAAGACAAAGACGATCCCAGATTTCGAAACGATTTAGTGTGGAAATACACACGTGCAGAAGTGGCTCAGCTTTCAGGCTTTGAAGCTAAAGAGGCGGGAGACGCTACCAAAGAAAATTATAAAAAATTAGGAATTACATGGATTTCTTATCAAGGCAAACGCATGGAATACAAAGGCAAAAATAAAGAAGACCATTACAAACTTATTTTCAGAGCCATTCAAGCCAAGATTGATCAAAATCCAAAAACAAAAGACTTACTTCTTAAAACTGGAGATCTTGTCTTAAGAGCAGATCACATCCAAGATGCCGATGCTCCGCCAGCGTATCATTACGAAGAAATTCTCACAAAAATCCGTTCCAACCTTCAAAACCCAAAATCACCCTCTAAAGAATAATATCCTAACTTGATTTTTTGAGTATTAGACAAAGCATGATAAATTGTATTGTCTTTGGGTTGTTCGGCTAGAAATTTTACTAACACTTTTAAATAGAGGTGCCTAAATGGATGGGAAACCTGAACATAATTTTTAATGGAAAGAGTAGCACAGGAAATATTTTTCTTTGCCATTAGAATATTACTATTTTGAGAGGCTAAAAAGGCCAAAAGCTCTAAAGTAACTTGATTCATTTCTTCTGGATGTTCCACGAGAGTGTTTAAAGCCCCTAAGGCTTTACCCACCTGCCCTCGACGAATGGCATATTCTAGAAAAAAAGAAGGCACTTTTTTTTCTTCAACTGTTCCTAACGGTTCTTCGACAATAACCTTAAAAGGTTTAGCTAAAATAGCCATTTTCTTAATAAATAATGAGGCTTGAAGCAAAGCCTTAAATTGATCTTCAAGTTTTAAAAAGGGCACTGCTTCAAAAAGATAAGAAGTGTAGTGAAATGCTTCTAAAGACGTTTCACCAGAAATTAACTTTAAAAGTTCCCATAGCGACGATAAAGATTGTTTTTGTGTATTTAAAGCATCAGATATTTTTTCTAATGTTACCGATTTTTCATCATTAAACACAGAGTCCTTAATGTCTGAATAGATCACTTCATTAAAAAATCCAGAGTTTGAGAGAACAGGAGTTACCTCTTTACAGTAAGCTTCAACTTCATGAAACAATTCTACTTTGGAAGGCGTATACAAAAGGTCATGTAGAGTTGAAAACCAATAAACATAAAAATCTTTCCACTGGAAAAACTCACAAAATTTCTGGGTTTGAATAAGATAGCCTATTTTATATCCCGCATCGGCCTCATCTGAAAATACTTGAGAGACAAGAAAAGACATCATTTCTTTTCTATGTTTTTCTTCTCTCGCTAAAAACACAAACCATCGAAATGTTTTTTGAAAATCACGCTCTCGATAGGCTTTTTTAAAAACATCCATATTGAGCTCAGAAGCCCTGGGAGGCGTTCCAAACTGTTCTTTAATATTATCTATTTCAGAGGATCGTGCTGCCTCACACAAATTTATCCACATCATTTGAGCAATGGGCAAAAGACGATTTTGAGAATGAAAAAACTGAGATAACAGCCACGCAGTTTCTAACCCCATGATACTCGTTTTTCGAGAGGCACTGCTTAAAGCCACCGTTTCTACAATTTCTTTTAAAGAATATTTTTTAACCCATTGGGAAAGAAGCGTCATAAACTCATTTATTCGCGGACATTCATATAATTTTTGGAGATCTTTTTGAAGCAATGGATCCATGGAAGGAAAGTGTAATCAGTTGGTGTCTAAAGAAGCAAGATAATTTTTCAAAAATTCTTTTTTAAATGGTAAAAAACGATGTTCCAAAATAGCTTGCCTAATTTGGCTCATCAACTGTTGATAAAAATGAAGATTGTGAATAGAAGCCAGCATCTGACCCAAAATTTCATTGGCTGAAAATAAATGTCGCATATAAGCACGGGTAAAATTTTGACACGTATAACAATGGCAATTAGGCTCAATGGGATAAAAATCCCTTTTATAATCTTTATGAGTAAGCCTAATTTTCCCTCGATTCGTAAAAACAGTGGCACTTCGAGCATAACGGGTAGGAATGACACAATCAAACATATCTATTCCACGCTCGACTGAAAAAATAATATCTTGAGGAAGTCCCACCCCCATTAAATATCGGGGATATTGAGGAGGGATAAAGGGAATAGTTTCTTCCAAGGTTTCTTTGGTCATTTCCAGTCCTTCTCCAACACTCATTCCTCCTACTGCATATCCATCAAATCCTATTTCTAATAGAGAATCCGTAGACTGTTTTCGAAGATCTGGATAGGTAGATCCTTGAATAATTCCAAAAAGAGTTTGAAGTTCTTCTTTCGCCACGTGGGCTTTTTTACATCGTTTTGCCCAGGCTGTTGTTCTTTTAACGGCTTTTTTAGCTCGATCATATTCACAGGGATAGGGCACACATTCATCTAAAGGCATGATGATATTGGATCCCAGAGCCTTTTGAATCTCAATCACCCGTTCAGGAGTTAAAGAAACAGCCCTACCATCTACTTCATACTGAAAGGAAACGCCTTCATCGGCCACTTTGATTTTGGGCAGGGAAAATACTTGAAATCCCCCGCTATCGGTCAAGATTAACCCATCCCATCCCATAAATTTGTGTAGACCGCCGGCTTTTTCAATGAGTTTTTCACCGGGCCGAATGCTTAAATGATAAGTATTGGCTAAAATTAAGGACGCCCCTGTTTTTTTAAGTTCCAAAGGGGTCATGGCTTTAACCGTTCCTGCTGTCCCCACCGGCATGAAAACAGGCGTAGGAATAGTTTTTTCCCCAATCGTTAATTCCCCTAAACGCGCACGAGAGGATTTATCTTCTTTTAAAACACGAAATTGTAATGACATAAAATTATTGGCAGATCCACTCGGGAGGAGTGTACACCCAGGATCGAATATTGTTTTTTAAATCTTGATATAAAGCGTCATGAAATCCATAGAACGTAAGATCACTTTCCACAAGTTCCCAAATGGCATCAGGATCATAGTCTTTTTGTTTTTCTCCACAGGCATAGGATCGAACCGTTACGGCAGATGCCAAAGCACCGGTTCTATCGCTTCCATAAAAACAATGAATATACACGGTTTCCCCTTCAGATACTTCTTGGACTAAAAATTGAAAAGCCCGTTTTAACATCTCATAATCAAAATATTTATCCACATCGGGTAAACCCGGAAGCAAAATAGGAAATTTTTTACAGGTCAATCCATATTTTTTACACAGTTTTTGACTGTCCGAACGAATTTTCTCTAAACTAATAACAGTATTGACCCCTAAATCCGCTAATGCTTTATAATCAGCTTCCTCGTTCAACCGCGCCCCTCGATACACATGTTCCACAACCATTCCAAAATTTCCAATAGACTCAGGAGTTTGGGCTATTGCTAAAACGCCCATCAGATTAAAAAAAGCAATCCCCAAAAATATCTTTTTTCGCATGGAGGTTTTATACGCTATTTACTTATTATTTGCAAATTCAAGATAGTTTCACCATAATAATACTTTGCATCATGAAAGGTATCAAAATACTTCTAGGAGTTATCCTATGTTGGCCTCACCTGGCCCTGGCTCAGGCATTTTTAAACACCACCTCTGATCAGATTTTAAAGCGAGGAAATATGTCAGCTACGTTAAAAAGTTCCTTCCTTAAAAATACGATTGCACCAGATTATATACACTCAGCAGATCATGTCATTTACGGTCCTTCTGCATACCTCACTCTAGGACTAGGACCGGGGAGTGAATTTGAAATCGATTGGGATATGATGCGTTTTATTAAAGTACATCAAGGCAAAAGCACTGCGGATGTTTCTGATATAAGTTTTTTTACCAAAATACGACTACTGGAAGAAAACATATTTCCTTCCTTTTCTATAAGGGTGGGGGCAAAACTTCCCAATGCCAGTAATGAAACCTATGCAGGAACTGATAAAACGGATATTTTCATGTACTCTATTTTTGGAAAGCAATTTGAAAAACTACACCTTTTCACTAATTTAGGGCTTGAACTTCTAGGACATCCCGATAATCTTCATGGACAAAATGATGTTTTTGGATATGGAGTAGCCTGTTCTTATGCATTGAGAGATCAGTGGATAGGATCTTTTGAATTTTGGGGACGTCGAGACACACATTGGGACAGCCCTTTAAATCAGGCTTTGCTCAAAGAAGGAATTTCTTTTATAGAAAATTCCTGGAAACTAGAAATAGGAATGAGCCAGGGGCTCATTTCACAAAGTGAATCATTTGGAGTCACCGGTGCAATTACAAAAACATTTAGCATTCTATAATTGGCTTTTTATTCTTTTCTTGGCCATTCCACTCTACGCGGGAATAAGTATTGAAGAACCCGCTATCACCCATATTAAACCCCACTCCGTTTCTATCGAATGGACAACTTCTCAAAAAACCAGTGGCATTATTGAATATGGGACATCTTCTGAGTTAGGGCTCATCCAAAAATCCCCTGATTTTTCCGAAGGACATACGGTTTCTTTAGATCATCTTAAACCCAATCAAAAATACATTTTTAAAATGAGTGTTCAAAATGAAAAAGGAGAAAAAATAGAAACCAAACTCTATTCTTTTAAGACAGAACCACTAGAAGATAGTGAAGATGCCACGCTTATTAAAATTACTTCTTCCCCACAAGTAACTCTATTATCTCCTTACAATGTCACCATCTCATGGGAAACCAATACCCCTAGCTCAAGTATTGTCTTTTATGGAGTTAAAGGAAAACGCCCTAAAACTTATATAAGTGATCTTGAAACCACCACCCATATTATTACTCTTGAAAATTTGACTCCTGATGTTCGATATTTTTATCAGGTCAAATCTAAAGGTCCTCAGAAAAAAATTACAACCTCTGCATATTCCTCTTTTGTAACTCAAACTAAAGATAATCATAAAATTTTACCTTACCTTTTAGAAGGCCCTTCTATTGCTACTCGCAGCAGTGAGGAAATTAAAATTGAATGGTCAACGGATAGACCGTGTAAAAGTCATATCACCTGGGGGAAAGTTCCCTTGGCTTCTTTTCAAACAAAAAAAGCTATAACAGGTGAACCACAAAGAAATCATACCCTTTATTTAAAAAATTTAAGTCGGGGCACACGCTATTTTTACACTATTTTTCTTGATGATAATCATGGAAATAAAAATCACACAGAGGTATATTCTTTTAAAACGGAAGGTTTAGACTAAAGGAGATTTTTTATGCAAAAGTCTGGACAGGTGTGGATCAATGGCAATTTTATCCCCTGGGATAAAGCTTCTATTTCTATTCAAACTCACGCTCTCCATTACGGTTTAGGAATTTTTGAAGGCATTAGGCTGTATAAAACCGACCGAGGTTCTGCTATTTTTCGCTTACATGATCATTTAAATCGCTTTTATCAATCGGCCCAAATTGCCGGGATGAATCTCCCTTTTAAAGCGCCTGAGCTTTATGACGCCATTTTAGAAACTCTTAAACTCAATCAACTTCAAGAATGCTATATTCGCCCCCTAGCCTTTGTTGCGGAAGGACGAATGGGTCTAAATTCCTTAGGTATCCCTATTTCAGTAGCCATTATGGTATGGCCGTGGGGAGCTTATCTGGGAGAAGAAGGCTTAAAGCATGGCATTCGTGTGATGATTTCTTCTTATTCTCGAAAATTTGGACATTTAAAATTAAGCAAAGCAAAAATCACCGGAAATTATGTGACCTCTCAACTGGCTAAAATAGAAGCCATCCAGCAAGGTTATGATGAAGCCATTCTTTTAGATCCTGAAGGCACCATTGCTGAAGGCAGTGGAGAAAATATTTTTATTGTTAAAAATCATCATTTTAAAACCCCCCCGACCACTCATATTCTAGAAGGCATTACCCGAGACACCATTTTAGTCTTGGCTGAAAAAAGAGGATGGACAACCTCAGAAGAAAATTTCACAAAAGAAGAACTGTATGAAGCAGATGAAGCATTCTTTACAGGAACAGCAGCAGAACTTACTCCCATTCGGGAAGTCGACCAAAAACGTATTGGCAGTGGAGATATCGGCCCTGTTTCAAAAATTCTTCAACAAGATTTTAAGGAAATAGTTTTAGGAAAGAAAAATGAATTTGAAGAATGGCTTACCTTTGTAAATCTTTCTTCAAAGAGTATTCGAGCTTCTACTCTTCCAAATTTTATCTAAAATACCATTTACAAAACTGCTAGAATTTTCTGTCCCATAGCGCTTGGCAATTTCAATGGCTTCATTCATCACCACTTCCCCGGGAACATCAGAGCAATAAAGAAGCTCATACGAGGCATATCTTAAAATATTTCTATCCACGTGAGACATGCGATCCATTTTCCAATTTTCAGATACTTCTTCAATCACATGATCAAGTTCATTTCTTTTCTCCCAAATACTGATAAAAAGAGCCTCCGCTCTTTCATCTTTTTCCCAAAATCTAGAAAGCAAAGTCTTAGGATCTTTTTCAGAATTAAGCTCTGCTTGAAACAAAAGCTGAAGCAACATTTCTCGTGATTTTCGACGTTCTCCCATAAAAAATTAAATCCTTAGCATATCTAATGCAGCCTGGGCGGCCTCACTCCCTTTATTTCCCATTTTCCCGCCGGCTCTGTCCATTGCTTGATCCATATTCTCTGCCGTCACCACCCCAAACCCAATAGGGATTTCAAACTCTAAAGAAACAGAGTGAATACCCGAAGCCGCTTCCCTACTCACCAGATCATAGTGAGAGGTTTCTCCCCGAATAACAGCTCCTAAACACACCAACGCGTTAAACTTTTTAGACTTAGCCATTTTTTTTGCAGCCAAAGATAATTCAAAAGAACCGGGCACTCTTATTACTTCTATATTATCTTTTTGAATTCCGCGATGCTCCAGTGTTTCTAAAGCTCCTTCTAAGAGTTTATCCGTAATAAAGTGATTAAATTGAGCTACAATAATTCCAAAATGTAGTGGTTGTTGTGTCATGGTATTAAATGTCCCATTTTTTCTTTTTTTGTTTCAATATATCCCGCATTTTCTTTTTGAATCCCAACTAAAATTGGCACCCGTTCTATAATTTCTAATCCATATCCTTCTAGCCCCACCACTTTTTTAGGATTATTGGTCAACAGTCTAATTTTTTTAATTCCTAGATCCAAAAGAATTTGTGCTCCTAACCCATAGTCTCTTAAATCGGCTTTAAATCCCAACATCTCATTGGCTTCAACAGTATCATACCCCTCATCTTGAAGGGCATAAGCCTTAATTTTATTGGCAAGCCCAATGCCTCGTCCTTCTTGCTGCATGTACAATAAAACTCCGCATCCTTCTTCAGAAATGCGTTTTAAAGATGCTTGAAGTTGATCGCTACAATCACACCTCAAGGATCCAAAAACATCGCTTGTAATACACCCGGAATGGACTCTCACCAATACTGACTTTGTTTGAGACACATCGCCTTTCACCAGGGCAATGTGGTTTTTATGATCAACATCGTTTTCATAAACAATAATTTTAAATTCTTCTTGGCCAGGATGGGCAAAACGTGTGGGAAGTTTAGCCTGGGCAAGACGCCTCACCAATCGCTCATGTTGAAGTCGGTATTGAATAATATCTGCAATAGAAATAATTTTAAGGCCGTGCTTTTCAGAAAATGTTTTAAGGTCTGCCATTCTGGCCATTGTTCCATCTTCATTTAAAATTTCACAAATCACCGCCGCCCCTTTTAATCCAATCATTTTCATCAAATCAACTGAACCTTCTGTCTGTCCGGCACGAACCAAGACTCCTCCCTTTTTTGCTTTTAAGGGAAATACATGACCCGGAGTTACCAAATCTTGAGGGCGAACACGATCAGATACTGCCGTTTGAATCGTTGTTGCACGATCGTGAGCAGAAATACCGGTTGTCACTCCCTCTCTTGCCTCAATAGATACCGTAAAGGCAGTTCCAAAACGAGAGGTGTTCTGGGAAACCATCATGGGAAGATCGAGTTTTTGAACCCAAGATTCTTCCAGTGCTAGGCAAATCAACCCCCGCCCAAATTTAGTCATAAAATTAATAATGTCTGGGGTCACCTCTTGAGCAGCACACACCAAATCGCCTTCGTTCTCACGATCTTCATCATCCACTAAAATAATAAGTTTCCCCTCGCTTAAATCCTGAAGGGCATCTTTAAGGACGGATATATTTCTCAACATATTTTCCTATAATATCCAGCTCTACCTGAACACTCTCTCCTACTTTTTTTTGTCCTAAGGTTGTTTTTTGCAATGTCTCTGGGATAATCATTACTTCTACCTGATTTTCCATACATTCATTTACCGTTAGGCTAATTCCATCAATCGCAATAGATCCTTTTTTTACAATATATTTCATCCATTCTTTCTTAAATTCAAATATAAATTTTGAAAATTCCCCTTGAGATTCAATCTTTAAAATTTTCCCAATGCCATCTACATGTCCTGTTACCCAATGCCCATTTACCCGATCCGAAAATTTCATTGCTCGCTCCAGATTCACACCTGCGCCTTTGGACAATTGATCAAAATAGGTTTTATCTAAGGTCTCTGGAGAAATATCTGTCAAAAAACAATGATCTTTCCACTCCGTAACCGTTAAACACGTCCCATTGACAGCGATACTTTGCCCGCTCCCTACATCCTCTTTAAAATAAAAAGGGGCTTCAACCATCATGCGAAGCCCCTTTTCTTTGAGCCGGGGCCGAATGTCCACCACTCGGCCGATTGCTTCTACAATTCCTGTAAACATTTAAAAATAGCCTTGAATGAGAAAGTCCTTTCCAATGGATTGTACTCTGGTGTTTTTAATTTTAATAGCTTGATCCAAATCTCCAAGCCCCATATCCGCAAATGCTCCCAACGCATCATCTCCTAAAATTCGAGGAGCAATAAAATTATACATTTTATGCGCTAATTTCTCTCTTAAGAAAGAGGCATTCAGCTCTGCTCCTCCTTCGACGAGCACGGATAGCACACCTTCTTTTCCTAACAATTTTAAAAGAGAAACAATGGACACACGTCCTCTTTTATCTGGGACTACTACTACTCGTACTCCTTTTCGTTCCAATGCTTTCATTTTCTTTTGAGTTGATTTTCGAGTGGTCACTACCATGGTAGGAGTTCTTTCATCCACTTTGAGTACTTTGGCACGAGGAGAAATTTTTAGTTTTGAATCCACAATAATTCTTAATGGATTGGGTCGATTCTTATTTTCAATTAAAAGCTGTGGATTATCGGTCATCACCGTTCCTATCCCTACAATAATGGCATCCACTTTATTTCTTAAAGATTGGACAACATTTCTAGATTCTTCTGAGGTAATCCACTGAGATTCCCCTTTAAAGGTTGCAATTTTTCCATCTAAAGTAGAAGCCACTTTTAACATCACAAAAGGAGTTTGATGCTTAATCCAAAATGTAAAAAATTCATTTAAATCCTGACATTCTTTTTCTAAAACTCCCGTTTCAACTTCCACCCCTAATCTTCTTAATTCCCGAATGCCCTTCCCATTTACCAATTCATTGGGATCTAACATTCCCACCACCACTTTTCGGACACCCGCTTTCCAAATGGCTTCTGTACAAGGACCTGTTTTCCCGACATGGCAACACGGTTCTAAGGTAATATAAAGAGTTGCTCCTCTGGATTTTTCTCCTGCCTCTTTTAATGCAATAATCTCGGCATGATCTTCTCCTGATTTTTGATGAAATCCTTGTCCCACCACTTGAGCATCTCTCACAAGAAGTGCTCCTACCATAGGATTTGGAGTGGTTAGTCCCTCGCCTTTACGGGCAAGGTCTAATGCCATATTCATATACGTCACATGTTCTGGTAACATTCGCACTACCTCTTTCTAGGGGGAAAATAAGGGTTAAAGTCGAGCCACTGCTTCAGGCTGTTTTGGCCCAGAATCTTTTAAACTTTTTAGTTCTTTCATAAATTCGCCAATATCTTTAAATTCTCTATATACAGAAGCAAATCGGACATAGGCCACTTCATCAAGTTCTTTGAGTTTTACCATGACGGTCGCCCCAATGTCTTGACTTTGAATTTCTCGATCGCCTCGATCAAAATAATAACGCTCAATTTCTGAAATCAATTGATCTAGTTTTTCAACACTCACGGGACGCTTTTCACAGGCTCTTTGAACACCTGCTTTAATTTTTAATCGATCAAATTGTTCACGTCGTCCATCTTTTTTCACTACCATTGGAAGTATTTCTTCAATGCGTTCATACGTCGTATAGCGCTTATCGCATTGTACACATTCACGTCGTCGACGCGTAATATCTCCGTCTTTAGAAAGTCTCGAATCAATCACTCGATTTTCTAAATGGTTACAAAATGGGCATTTCATTGGAAGCAACATACACAAACTTTACGTAAATGTAAAGCCACCCCATTTCATAACCATTTGACGTTATAAAACAGTCATGATAGAAAGCTATTCTCCTCCCTCCAAAAGGAATTTTTTTCATGAAAAAATATATTTCATTGATGTTGATTGTGATTACCTTCTTGGTCTTGATCACTCTAAAAATAGGCCTCTCGGAAGGAGATTCCCCAGACACCCCTCTTCAACCTGGACAATGCGACTGTAAAGAACCTCAAGATTACATCTCCAATGCTTCCCCTGACAATAAAGCCAGCGATTTTTTAAGAGGCATGTGTACCTATCAAGCCAGAGCTGAAGGCGGATCCGTTGCTTTTTCAGAATTACTTCGTATTGCTCAGCTTTTTATTCGAGAAAACCCAGCCAATGGCTCTAGCATTGAATTGGATAACAATAGACCTATTCAAGGCGATGGCTACAACAGGATTGTATGGTGGTTTGAGGGTAATCATCCTGCCAATGAAGCGCTCTGTAATTTTTTAAAAGACCATGATCGACTCTACCCCGCACCTCAACGAACGCTTATTAACATCAAAGCTTTTTTATATTCTTTTGAACGCGGATATAATAAAGAATTTGGACTCGACATTGCTTCATTTTTTGGCCATAAAAGCAGCGATCCCAAAGAAGATAAAGACAATAGAAATGATCTCACAACCACACTGGACAAAGGAATTTTTAGTACTGCAAGCGGTATTGGAAACCCACTGGCTTCCATTCTAAATTTAGGCATCCATGCCGCCATTGATAAAAAACATGCAAAAGAAATTTCGACCATCGAATGGTCTTGTTTTGTAGGAGAAACCTGCAATAAAGGACGCACTCAAACGTACCATTATGCGGGGGTTACGGGCACCACCGATGAACAGCTGGGAATTAAATTATCAGCCACTCCTCGCATTTTTTCTGATGATGACACCCTGATAGAGCTATCCGGCTTACAATTTTTCTACGCCATTCCTACTTCTATGCCTGAAAATGAAACAACCAATAATGCCCCCGTACTAAAATTTTCACCCTACGAGGGTGAAACATTGCGACTTAGAACCAATGAACTCTTTGTTTTAGGAAGCTACACGATTGATCGCGATGTCAGCACAGGAAAACTGATTGGCGTAGGCGATGACACAGCACACACTCAAACACTTATGCTCATTCAAGCCTCCAGACAAAACCAACATACAGAACAACCTGTATTTGGAGGGGTTCCGTTACTCACGATGAATCGTACTTTTACGCCAGAAGAATTGGCTTCATTCCCAAATGGCACTCTTAAATTTAAAGATGTTTTATCTTCCATTGAGCTCGTCTGCTATGCCGATCTCATCAATCCACAAAATCGAGAACCTATTTGTGGATTTCACTTTAATCAAATGGATCAAGCTTTTATGAATTATCGAATGAAGTTTGAATTAGAAGGCCCCATCTCTAATATGTCGATGCCACTGACGTATTGGAAACTGGGTGAAGTGTTCAACACGAAAGGATATTATCAATTGCCGCTGCTTCAACATTCCAATCCAGCTCAAGATTATACACTTTCCATTCAAATAGATGACAAAGGTCCTTCTAATGAGGATCGAAAACGTGAAGATACGATAGGCATGAGGTTTACATTCACTCATTACAAAGACTCCTCTGATCCCATTTATTTTAGTACTAAAAATATCCACTGGATTACTAAAAAATGGTTTTTTGGACTTTTTGGTGGCTAATTTTTTAAAATTTTTCTTCTTTTTTATTTTTATTGCGCCGGGTTTAGCTTCTGAAATCGCCCTGCCTTCAGACCTCATCACTTTTGATAAGATGTGCAATGAATATCGCGCAATTTTAAACTTAAAATTTCAAGACTTACGAAAAACATTTATTCTAAAAGAAGTTTCCCCCGGAGAAATCTGGTTTGTGGACTCAGATCAACAAATTCAAATGACGCTTCGGTTCTTTCACGAGATGAATCCAGAAAAAACAAAAAAAATTGAAAAAGTTCGTATTACAAATCCCGAAGGAGTGGCTCTCTTAGAAGAAGAAACGATGACCAAAGGGCACGATCTTACTTTCACAGATCCTCAAAAATTAATTTTTTTTGACCCTAACTATTCTCAAGGCTCCCATTGTTCTTTGCTAGATGCAGAAGAAAGCAAAGAAGTAAACATAAGCTCCCAAGACAGCCCGCAGTTTAAAACCATGGTTCATCGTAAAAACACACTTACAGAAAAAAGCGTATCTCAACATATTTATATTGGAGCCACTCATGTGCTCACGCTTAACGACACTACTCAACAAGACGGGGCGCCGCCGGAATCAAAAAGAAAAGTGGAATATATCATAAAACAAACCGCATATCGAATGGGAGCCTTGGGTGTTACTTCAAGGTCTAGCGGAGGGCCTATGGGAAAAATGTGGCTTATCGGTAAGAAAAAAGAAAATCACATCTTCCCTAATTTTAAATATTACTCGGAGTTTCATGGAGACCCAGGATTAAGGGGCGATTTACGTCCTAATCAATTTTTAAATGGCATTAACGACTTTTTTTATGTGCAATTCATTAAATCTTCAGTGCTCTTTTTTTTGGAGGGCACCATTGCTCATGTCTGGCCCCAGGCAGAACGTCGAGTAAATGAAGCCGCCAGTAGTCGATTTTTAGACGAATTAAAAATCCTGCGGCAACGGGCCGACGACGCCCAAGCCAACCCCAGCTTACTGGTACAAATTAAAACAAAGCTTTTAGAATTTATTGCCGCCATTCAAGATGGATCCCTTCAAGTCAATGACAATAGGAAATAAAAAAATACTATTGCTCTTCAGTTTTATGCTTTATGTCACTCCCCTTTTTGCAGACATAGAGTTTTCGGATTTTCTTTTCCCTTTAGAAAAAACATCTTATTTTGGATGGAAAGGCTTTCAAGATGAAATGCCCAATCTCTTTAAAAAAGCAAAGACCGTCACTATAGAATCCGGAAATACTTTTTTTTATGGCTCCGGTGGAAGACTACAACTAGAGTTAAAAATTGATCAAACATTAAATACGGAGCGTACTTTAAGAACCATCACCCTCACCTTCACATTTCCGGGGAACAATGAAATTAAACTTTCCACGTTAACCGAAGGACATGATTTAATAAAATTACCCTTAGAGGAATTACGCATGGGACAACTCCCCTTTTTCCCTCAAAAAAACGAATTCTTAACACGCATTGATTTTTTAGTATCGCGCATGAACCAATTTTCGATTGTTATTCATAGGAATTCGTTAAATACGATTCAAGCAGATTTTTTTTCTAACAATAATTCTTCATATTTTTTGAAATATAGCGAGATCTCTACCGATACCTACCGGGAGTTTACCTATACCTTATTGGAAGAAGCGCTCTTTGGTGAACAGCAAACCCTAAAAGTTTCAAAATTTATAAAGCCTCCCATGATTCTTGGAACAGAAGAATATTTTATCGATGATATTCCGGTATCAGCCAAAGAGTATTTAGATGCATTTGGGGGAGCGGATGCAGATTCTTTAAGTTTACAAGGTTTTATTTTTGGAATGTGGCAAGTCCAATTTCAACAATTCATACAACATATTAATTTTTAGTAAAATTTTACTTACGTAAATAACTGTGGTACATGTTTGAATCCTCCGATCAAGTTCGGCAAGTTCGGAATGACACACATAATGAATACATTCACAGAAATGAATTTACCTTTAAAGCTTCAAAGCGCTCTAACAGCTATGAGCTTTCATACGCCCACACCTATTCAAACAAAAGCCATCCCTGTGGCTCTTTCAGGGAGAGATCTAGTGGGATGTGCCCAAACGGGAACCGGGAAAACAGCGGCATTTTGCATCCCTTTAATCTGCCATCTTCTTAAAAACCCTGGACAATCTGCTCTTATTTTAGCTCCCACTCGAGAGCTAGCGTTTCAAATTGAAGATGTTTTAAGACAAATGATCGCCCCTTTTCCTAATGTAGGGGGTGCCCTTCTCATTGGAGGAGCCTCTATGTATGCTCAAATTAAATTGCTCTCCAGAAAACCCCAAATCTTTGTCGCCACACCCGGAAGATTTATAGACCATTTAAATAGGAGAACAGTTTCAGTCATCAGTACTAAAATAGTGGTTTTAGATGAAGCAGATAGAATGCTTGATATGGGATTTGAACCACAGCTTAAAGAAATATTTCGTTTTCTTCCACGATCCAGACAAACCCTGCTTTTTTCAGCCACCTTTCCTACCCACATAGAAAATTTAATAAAAAAATATTTAAATGATCCCGTACATGTATCCGTAGGGGAAACCTCGCAGCCTGTGGAGCAAGTAAAGCAAGCCGCCATTCAAACCACTGAGAGAGATAAAAATAAAGTACTGTTAAAGGAAATACACGAAAGAAATGGCTCTATTCTTATTTTTACAAGAACCAAACGTAGAACCGATAGATTGTCACAATTATTAAAAGCCAATAGATACCCTGTAGATAAAATTCATGGAGGGCTAAGTCAATCACAACGAAACCATGCTATGGCCCAATTTCGATCCAGTAAAAATAGAATTTTGGTAGCTACAGACATTGCTGCTAGAGGATTAGATATTGATCACATTGAACATGTCATCAATTATGATTTACCGAGCGTCCCGGAAGATTATGTTCATCGTATTGGAAGAACGGCCAGAGCAGGTGCTGAAGGAGAAGCCTTAAGTCTTCTCATCCCGAACGATTATGATGTATGGAAAAAAATATCTAAGCTTTATAACATCGAAGGTGCCTCCATGGAGAGACCTGCCATAGACATTCCAAAACACCATAAAAGAAGAAAAAGATTTAAAAAGAGAAGTTTTTCCGGCCCCAGCTACTGGGTTTCTTGAGATTGCCACGCCTCACTTCGTTCGGCTCGCAATGACAATACTTTTTATTTCTTATAAAATGGGAAGTCTAAGCAGAGGGATTTTACTTCGTTCTTGATTTTGGAAAGTTTGGATTCATCGTGGTTAGACGTTAATGCGCGATCTATAAAATCAGAAATCTTTTTCATCTCTGGCTCTTTCATCCCCCTAGTTGTACACGCAGGGGTTCCAATCCGAATGCCACTGGCCACCATAGGAGGTCTAGTTTCATAGGGAATGGTATTTTTATTGACGGTAATACCGGCTTTATCCAACATGACTTCTGCATCACGGCCGGTGAGTTCAGATTGAGAGAGATCCAACATAAATAAATGATTATCCGTCCCACCTGAAATAACAGCATAGCCTTTTTCAATCATGGCGCCACACAGTGCTTTAGCATTTTTAACAATTTGTTGTTGATAAATTTTAAACTCTGGCGTTAGCGCTTCTTTAAAAGCCACGGCTTTGGCAGCAATCACATGCATTAAAGGACCGCCCTGAATGCCTGGAAAAATTCTACTATTAATAATTTTTTCAAATTCTTGATTACATAAAATAAATCCGCCTCTGGGACCTCGAAGGGTTTTATGGGTGGTAGATGTCACAAAATGAGAATGCGGCACAGGGCTAGGATGAATACCGGCCGCAATAAGCCCTGCGATATGGGCCATATCGACAAATAATTTTGCCCCAACTTCATCGGCAATTTCTCGAAACTTTTTAAAATCAATGACTCTTGAATAAGCCGAGGCTCCTGCCACAATCATTTTGGGACGATGAACTTTTGCTAAATCTCTGACTTGATCGTAGTCAATTAAATGGTTGTCTTTTCGAACACCGTAAGAAAATACTTTAAAATAAAGTCCTGAAAAATTAAGTTTCATTCCATGAGTTAAATGTCCCCCATGGCTTAAATCCATTCCTAAAATCGTATCTCCAGGTTGAAGAGAAGCGACATACACAGCCATATTGGCTTGAGATCCGGAATGGGGTTGTACATTGGCCGCCTCAGCTCCAAAAAGTTTTAGCACTCTTTCTTTGGCCAAAGATTCCACAATGTCAACATTTTCACAGCCACCATAGTAGCGTTTTCCGGGGTATCCTTCGGCATATTTATTGGTTAAAACAGAGCCTTGGGCTTCCATCACAGCATGAGATACATAGTTTTCCGAAGCAATGAGTTCTAATTTATATTCCTGGCGATCAATCTCTTGCTCAATGGCTTGATAAATATCTGGATCAATTTTTTTTAGATCATTGGCCATTTTCGATATCCTTAATTTTTTGAAGGCGTACGGCATGCCTGCCGCCTTCAAAAGAAGTTTTAAGCCAAGTTTTAATAATTTCAAAGACTTTTTTATCTTTTATAAAATCCGCCGCCAAACACAATACATTGGAATCATTGTGAAGACGCGTGAGTTGGGCAATTTTTGTATCCCACACAAGAGCTGCCCTGACATTTAAAAATTTATTGGCCACAATAGACATCCCCACCCCACTGCCACACATTAAAATCCCTCGCTCACACTCCCCTTCAGAAACTTTTTTAGCTACTTTGGCTGCAAAATCGGGATAATCGACACGTTCTTCTGAATTGCATCCCACATCCACAAAAGAAATGTCTTTAAAAGAATTAAGGATTAGTTTTTTAAGTTGATAGCCTCGATGATCATTACCAATGGCTATTTTCATGCGATCTTTCTAAAAATAAGAACTGCGTTTGTGCCGCCAAATCCAAAAGAATTAGACATGACAACTTCACATTTTTTCTCTCTCGCTTCATGAGGAGTATAATCTAAATCACACAAAGGATCAGGATTGTCTAAATTAATCGTTGGGGGAATCACTTGATGATTCAGAGCTAAAATAGAAAAAATAGCTTCTGAACTTCCCGCAGCTCCCAACATGTGACCTGTCATGGATTTGGTAGAGCTGATAGAGACTTTTTTTGCCCCCTCTTTAAAAACAGTTTTAATCGCATTGGTTTCTGCAATATCTCCCGCATCCGTCGATGTTCCATGGGCATTAATATAATCGATAACATCACAAGAAAGTTGGGCATCTTCAAGTGCTAAGGTCATACACCTGGCTGCTCCCTCCCCATTGGGAGATGGATTGGTAATGTGAAAAGCATCCGCATTTAATCCATACCCAATGACTTCGGCATATAGCTTAGCCCCTCTTTTTTTAGCTCGTTCATACTCTTCTAAAATTAAAATCCCTGATCCTTCTGCCATCACAAATCCATCTCTATCCTTATCAAACGGACGAGATGCTTTTTGAGGTTCATGGTTTCGAGTAGATAGGGCTCTCATCGCAGAAAATCCCCCTACTCCTAATTCACAAATGGCCGCTTCTGAGCCTCCACAAATCATGACATCTGCTGTGCCATGCTGAATCATCCGAAAAGAATCTCCAATCGCATGAGCACCCGTTGAACATGCCGTCACGACACAGGTATTAGGCCCCTTAGCTCCATATTTAATAGAAACATATCCTGAAATGAGATTACAAATGGCCTGCGGGATAAAAAAGGGACTAATGCCTCGAGCGCCTTTTTCAAAATACGTCCGACAGGTTCTTTCTATGGATTGAATACCCCCAATGCCAGATCCAATGAGCGTTCCAATTCGTTCAGGCGTATCTTCTAAAATATTTAATCCAGAATCTTGAATGGCTTCATGAGCCGCAATGACTCCATATTGAATCACCGGATCCATACGCTTGGTGTCTTTGGGAGACAAAACTTGATCTGAATTAAATTCTTTTAGCTCTCCTGCAATATGACTTAAAAATTTTGACGCATCAAATCGCGTAATAGGACCAATGCCAGACTGACCTTGAGACAATGCCTTCCAGGTTTGAGACACAGAATTCCCAAGGGGAGAGAGGATACCTATCCCCGTCACCACCACCCGTCTTGAAACTTGAGACACGATGTTTTTTTTATTTAGGCTTTTGGTGATTTGTCGTCAATATATTGAATGACATCACCAACGGTTTTAATTTTTTCGGCATGCTCATCTGGAATTTCAAGCCCAAATTCTTCTTCCATCGCCATCACAAGCTCGACGATATCCAAAGAGTCTGCCCCTAAATCATCAATCAATGAAGAATTAGTCTTTACATCTTTTTTCTCAACTCCTAATTGATCAACAATAATATTTTTTACTCTTTCTTCCGTTGTTACCATCGTTTCTGACCCTCCCGTTACATGTATAATCCACCATTTACTCCAATGACTTGCCCTGTAATATACCGGGCATCATCAGAAGATAAAAAGGTTACCAAATGTGCCACATCTTCGCAAGATCCAAAAAATCCAAGCGGAATATTTTTACAAACTTCTTTTTGATATTCCCCCTCAATCTGAGACGTCATATCGGTTTGAATAAACCCTGGAGAAACCGCATTCACCGTAATAGATCGACTGCCTAATTCTTTAGCAAGACTTTTTGTAAATCCAATCACGCCTGCTTTAGAAGCCGAGTAATTGGACTGACCAGGATTTCCCGCTTCTCCTGAATAAGAAGTAATATTAATAATACGTCCTTGCCGATGTTTAAGCATACTTTTAGCCACCACTTTTGAACAATTAAAAATTCCCTTTAAATTCGTAGCAATGACCTCATCCCAGTCTGATTCTTTCATGCGAAGTAAAAGCCCATCTTTGGTAATTCCTGCGTTATTGACTAAAATATCAATTTTCCCGTGTTCGGCTATGCATTTGGCAATTTCTTTTTCCGTCTCTTCTAAAGAGGAGGTATTAAATTGAGACAAACAATGAGGTTTAGAAGAGATGTGTTTTAATTCCTGTAAAACACCTTCCGCTTTTTCACTGTTTTTTTGAAAATTTACACAGACGGTAGCCCCTGCTTTTGCGAGCTCTAGTGCAATAGATCGACCAATGCCACGAGAAGCACCGGTTACTAATGCTATTTTATTTTCAAAACTCATAAATTTTTAATATCCTCCACCGTTCCCACATTAAAAGTTTTGATCTCCTTATTAATTCTTCTCAATAACCCCGTCAAGACTTTCCCCGGGCCCACCTCATAAGCTTCTTCTATTCCTTCCTTTTCTAAGTACTGCATAGACTCTTCCCACCGAACGGGATTAGGAATTTGATTCACCAAAAGTTCTCGAACCGGAACATGTTCTCCCTGATAGAGATGAGCATCCACATTGGCAATGTAGGGAATCTCTATTTTAGAAAAAGAAACCGTCTCCAATGCCTCTTTCATTTTTTCTGCTGCAGGTCTCATGAGTTCACAATGAAAAGGAGCGCTCACTTCTAAAAGAAGGGCTCGTTTAATTCCCTTTTGGGGAGCACTTTCAATAGCTCGTTTTACCGCTTGAGACTCTCCTGCAATCACCACCTGGCCTGCCCCATTAAAATTAGCACAGGAGACAACGCTATTTTTTTGCGATACTTCTTCACATAATGCCTGTACTTGGGCAGCATCTGCTCCCAAAAGTGCAGCCATGGCTCCTTTGCCAACGGGTACCGCTTCTTGCATACATTTCCCTCGGATTCTTACCAATCGCACCGCCTCTGAAAAAGAAAGTGCCCCTGAAACCACCAACGCTGTATATTCCCCTAAACTATGTCCTGCCAACAGTGCTGGGTGGCACATATCGGTTTCTAAGGTTAACACCTTAAACACAGCATAGCTTGTCGTTAAAAGCGCGGGCTGGGTATTAAAGGTAAGTTTTAAATCAGATTCACCGCCTTCAAAGCACAGTTTTTTTAATTTTATTTTTAATGCTTCTTCAGCCTCTTCAAATACGGCTCGGACACAAGAAAAATTTTCGTAGAGATCTTTCCCCATCCCCACATATTGAGATCCTTGCCCTGGAAATAAAAAAATTCGTTTAGGCATTACCATTGGATTAGGGCAGAACCCCACGCAAATCCGGCCCCAAAAGTGGCGATTAACACTTTATGACCTGATTTTATTTTCCCTTGGCGAACTGCTTCATCTAGGGCAATGGGAATGGATGCTCCTGAAGTATTCCCATACTTATCTACATTGATAAAAATTTTTTCTTCTGGAAAATGAAGTCTTTTAGCAATGGCATAAATAATCCGACTATTGGCCTGATGAGGAATAAAAACATCAATATCTGGAATGGTAAGGTTGGCTTTTTGAAGAGCGATTTCACAGGCAGAAGACATCGATTCCACAGCCTCTCTAAACACTTCTTTCCCTTTCATTTTCACTAAGTGATCTCCCCTCTCAAAAGCATCTGGTGTCCACTCCGTTCCTGTCCCTCCGGCAGGGATTTCCAATAAATGATACAAAGATCCGTTAGAAAATAAATGGGTAGACAATAGCACTCTTTCTGATTGATCGGTAGGACCCAACACAGCCGCACCAGAGCCATCTCCAAACAACACACAGGTAGAGCGATCTTTCCAGTTTAATATTTTAGTCATCACTTCTGTCCCCACAACGAGAATGCGATTCATACTTTCTGTTTTAATATATTGATCAGCAATGGAAAGACCATAGACAAATCCCGAACACGCCACATTAATATCGTAAACACATGCATTTTTGGCTTTTAATTTATCTTGCAATAAACACGCTGTAGCTGGAAGCCGTTTTTCAGGGGTCAACGTTGCTACAATAATCATATCTAATTGATCGGCTGCTGTATGAGCAGCCTCCATCGCTTTTAACGAAGAATGATAGGCAAGATCAGAACCGGTTTCTCCTTCGGCTACCATCCGACGTTCTTTAATACCCGTTCGAGAGTAAATCCATTCATTATCTGTATCCACAATTCGAGAAAGATCTTCGTTAGTTAATACTTTTTTAGGCACATAGGAGCCCGTCCCTAAAATTTTCGTTTTTTTCATAACAGCGTTTCCAGCTCTTGCTTTAAACTCTCCAGAAATTTAGTTTCAACAGATTTGGAAGCCGTTAAAATGGCATTCTTAATAGCCTTACTGCTGGAACGACCGTGGCAGACATGAACCACCCCATTTAAACCCAATAAAGGAGCAGAACCATATTCTGCATAATCAAATCGCCTGCCCAAGCTGTGTAATGTATCTTTAAATAAAAGATAAAACATTCCAACCAAAAGTTTTGAAAAAGGACGCTTCCCAATTTCTTGTTTTAATAAAGAGGCTGTCGTCGACAAGGCCCCTTCAATCGTCTTTAAAAAAATATTTCCTGTAAACCCATCGCACACCACCACATCTACTCTTCCTTTAAAAATTTCTTTACTTTCCACATAGCCTACATAATTTAAATTTTTTGTTTTTAAAATTTGATGTACTTGGCGCGTTAATTCATTTCCCTTGGATTCTTCTTCGCCATTGCTTAAAAGACCAATCTTTGGATTTTCGTGTTTCTCAACAATTTTAGCATATAAAGATCCCATCACTGCAAATTGTACAAGCTGAGAAGGTTTACAATCCACATTGGCTCCCAAATCTAACATGACTGCGGATCCTTTTAAGGTGGGAATACACCCCGCAATAGCGGGACGCTCAATTCCTGGTAATCGTTTTAATACAAGGGTGGACAAAGCCATAAAGGCTCCCGTATGACCCGGACTTACGACAGCATCTACTTTGTGATCTCGTAAAAGTTCCAGGGCCACGCCCATGGACGTGTTTTTCTTGGATCGAAGTGATTCTGTAGCTTTTTCATGCATCCCAATATTTTCTGAGGCATGAATGATTTCGATAAGATTAGTTGAAAAATGAGATCTTCGAAGTTCTTTTTGGATTTTTGGTTGGTCTCCGACAAGAATGACCGGAATCCCTGATTTCTGAACCGCGAGTAAAGCGCCTTCCACATTGATGCGAGGAGCATAATCCCCTCCCATCGCATCTAACGCAATTTTCATCATTTATCAATTTTCATCATTCGCCGGTACGAATAATCTCTTTCCCTTTGTAATGACCGCAGTTTAAACACACATGATGAGGTTCGACAGCGTTTTTACAATTTGGGCATGCCACATACTGAGGAGCCACCAAATTTTGTTGGGCTCTTCGTTGCCGACGTTTTCTAATGGATCTTCTCTTCTTAGGTACTGCCATAATATTAGCTCCTTTTCTTTTTAATCTTTTTAGTTCCTGTTACTTTAAACCCTTTTAGCACATGAAAGGGAGAAACAGGTACTTCTTTTTTACATGAACAGCGTTTCTCATTTAAATTTTGTCCGCACGCAGAACATAACCCCTGACACCGTTCAGAACACAGAGGTTTTAAGGGAAGTAAAAGTCCCACCTGCTCTTCTATTATTTCTCCCACATCAATTTCATCTTTATCAAAATACGTTATATCCAGGTCCTCCAAAGACAATTCTGCTTTCTCACGATGAGGATCTTTCCCATGAGCAAAGACCGGAGAAAAAAACTCATCAATTTCATACGCCATATTCTCCACACATCGAGAACAGGGCAACGTCAAAGAAACCTTTAAATGCCCTTGAAAAAAAATGATGTCTTTGTCTTTGGTGATCTCAAGCCCTATAGACACCGGCCCTTGAAAAGAAAGCTTTAAATGAGTAAAAACCGCTTTCAACCATCCATTTTCTTCAGAAAAAGAGAAACTTAAAGGCTCTTTAATCTCGTGCAACTTTAGCTTCAAGAGACAAAAACTATAAAAAGACAAATTCTTTGTCAAGACTCAAAGCTTAGGGGACGCGGAAGGTGGTTTTTAACTTTTGTTCTCTCTTAAATCTCTTCAGAGCCAGTTGAATCAAGCGATCGATGAGATTTGAATACGATATTCCACTAGCTTCAAAGAGTTTGGGATACATGCTAATTTTAGTAAATCCGGGGATGGTATTGACTTCATTGACAATAATCTCATGATTGGCATTCAGAAAAAAATCAACCCGAGCCATTCCTTCACACTCTAACAGTTTAAAAATCTTAAGAGAAAGTTCCTGAATGCGTTTTTCTAAGTCTCCTTCCAGCTCTGCTGGAACTTTTAGCACTGCTCCGTTTTCATCCAAATACTTGGCTTCGTAAGAATAAAATTCATGTTGAGGAATAATTTCTCCCACTCGAGAAGCTATGGGATTTTCATTGCCTAAAACAGCACATTCTACTTCCCGTCCTTCAATATATTTTTCAATAAGAATTTTACTGTCAAATTGAAAGGCATCTTTTAGGGCCACTTTAAATTCTTTTTCATTTTTTACTTTATGAATACCCACAGAAGATCCTAAATTGGCAGGTTTAATAAAAAAAGGAAGCCCAAGTTTGGCTGTTACTTCTGAAAAAGAAATGGGATCAGAATCCTTTATTTTTAAAAAATCAGCTATGCCAATCCCCCCTTCTTTTAAAAGCCGTTTAGTGACTTCTTTATCCATACAAATGGCAGAACCTAAAACACTGGGACCCACAAAGGGGATATTGGCCAACTTTAACATGCCTTGAACAGTGCCATCTTCTCCAAAGGGACCATGAAGAATTGGGAAAATGACATCTACAAATTGAATCGATTTAAATATAGCCGTTTTGGAAAAACAAGCCCCTCGTTTATCTATTTTAATAAAAGAAATATGATATTTTTTTCTGTCTATCGCTTGGGCGACATTTTTCGCCGAGAGAATAGAAATCTCATGTTCTACCGATTTCCCACCAAATAAAATCCCAACCCGAATTTTCTTAGCCATCGTTGTCACTATACACTGTATCAGACTCACGTTAAAATAAAAATCGTACTTTCATTGATGGAGCATATGTCATTGACACCACCTCATCCTTTATACTAGCCTCTTTTCTTGCGTTTGTGTTGTGTTATGAAAAGATTTTGTGTCTTAGGTGTTGTGTTGTATCTGTTTTCATTAAACTCTAGCGAGGCTTCAATCGAATATCGCTCGATAGAACTTCCTTTTGTCCCTTATTCGTCTACCTATCACGCCTTTAATACCGGTTATATATTTAAATTGATGTTCCCATCTTTCGAAGAAGTAGACTGGCTAAAGACTTCCATTACAGATCAACTCAAAACAAAATCGACCATTGAACGGTTTGATGAAGGACGACAGGCTCTATTTCCTGATGCCCCTCCCATCACAACTTTGATCAAAAAAACTCACTATAGATTTGGAGAAGATCCCAGTGGAGGCCATTGTCACCTATGGACACAGGCTTCTTTGGACCCTTTTATTGCTGAACAAATTGAAAAAACAAATGGGATCCTTTGTGGGGAGTCTTTATTAACCTACGGTGAGTTGAAAGAACTTTTTTCAGCCTTGTATGATGAGGAGCAGGGTCGTGCTACACGCTATGGAATCCCCACAGGAGCAGAATTTTTAAGTGGATTTACTTATAATCTGAGGGAAAAAATGGGGATAGATGATCTTAATGCACATGATTTTCATTTAGTAATATACGAAGAATTGACTCAAGAACGAGGTATTGCTATTGAGATTAAACCAACGTGGGGCTATGCAAATCACCCCATTTACCATATGGGATCTACGCTTCAAACGATAGCCCCCCATGACGTGTTTCAATATAGCAATCAAATTCCATTTACTTTTTACTCAACTGACAACAAAAAACTACAATCCATTATTCAAGAAACACTTCTATTTGAGACCTTATTTAAACAATATCTCAGATACGAGTTTGTTTCAGACCGATATGCATATCTCTTTTTTGATGATCTTGAAACTCTCAGAAAAGAAAGAAAACAACTAGAAGAAGAAATCAAAAAAACGTGGGAACCTTACAGCAATTTTTTCAAAAAGCTGTTCTATGATTTAGATGGAATGCTCCATGACCTTTTGAAAGAACGACAGAAACACATTCAAAACTATATTTTGCCTGCTCTCCAAAACGGGATGGCCAGCCTTGATCCAGAGCTTATCATTCAACACATAACCTCTACGATCTCATATGCCGATTATAATGATGACTATGCAAGCCCTAACAATCATTCAAAAAATGCAACCTATGATTATTTACTATTTACAAAAAATAATATTCCTGTTGCTTCTGCATGGCTAACACCTCCTAATTATCGTCCAGATTTTATATGGCTTATGAATCCATCTCATGTGATCAATCCCCCTTCTCAAAAAGATCACCCCTATGAGCATGCCATCAAAGATCTTTACCAAATGACTCAAAGATGCATCTCTGTTAGAGAAATAAGAGAGTTTACGGTGTTATTAGAAAATATTAGCCGAAATAACAATATTAACGAAAAAGAAAAAGCCCAGTTAAATCCCCTCTATCAAAAGCTCTCTCCTTATCTTAAAACAGAATATCTCAATTCTTTCTAATGGACTTGACCTTTATATTCCCGGATGCCCTCCCCACCCCTACACCATCCTCGATGGACTTTTAAGACTTTTGGATAGGCGAAAGGGCTATTAAGATGGTTTTGACAAGCCAGGTGGTATTTTCTTTAGCTTTTTTGGCATCCGATTCTTTATAGAATTCAGAAGGGGTTAAATCCTCACTACCATAAAAAGAAAGTTCTCTGTCTCGGCGCATATCTCTGGAAATTTCGGAAAAAGCTTCCACGTGTTTTTGAAGAGAGGGCGGAAGTAATTGGATATTATCTTTTAGAATATCACTCACATCGTGAAGTCTGGGTATTTCAATATTACAGTGTTTGAGAAGTGCTTTTAAGGTAAGCTCTACGACCTCTTGTGATTCACGAACGACATCTGCCCAACTTTTTCGTTGATATAATAATTCTACTGCTTCCAAGCGATTTTTAGCTCTAAATAAATAATCATCAACTAAGGATTTATTTTTCATAATCAGTGTGACGATAATTTAATCCAATAAGGATGTCCATGGGAAAACATTCGCTTTATTTTACCTTCGGCAATGGCTGTTCTCAATTTTTGGAGTATCTGAAAAATAATCATATCTGAATACCATAAAACTATTCCTTCCATCGCTACTTCATACCAAAGTCCACTCACTTCAAGAGGATCCTTGGGGATTTGAATAAAATGAGGTGAGATTTCTTTAACATGGGGCAGAATATCCCACTCACGATAGAGCTCTCGATTTATAGGAATGTCTTCTTTCAAAACCAATAAAAGATCTATATCTGACGTTTCCGTTTCTTCTTTTCGAACCACTGAACCAAAAAGAACAATGGCGCATACTTTGTTTTTCCATTGCTCAATAAGAGCATTTAAAAAAGGAGAAGGAATAAAATGGGAAGAGGTCATAGCAGATCCCGTCATAGAAGAAGATAACATCTGAGCGCACAGGGTATTTAAAGACATTCCTCCTCCTTGAGCTTTTTTGCGTAAAAAAGCATGAAGCTCAGGTGTAATTCTTAAAACAAATTTTCCAGAAGAAGCCCTCATACTATTATAGTATCATAGTACTATTATTTTGCAAACCTTTGATAAGCGATAAAATTTTATATTTACAATTACTGAATTACCAGGATTCCCGGTATATTTGCCTTTTCATGTCTGAAAACGGTTTTTTCAGTTTTGACAACTTTGAGCTTTACTTTTGACAAGACTGCCTTTATATTGCGCAGCCATGGATAGCAGATCAACTGATTCGGAAATTTACCAATACACCGATTTTAGAACCTTTCTTAAGTCTCATGCTGAAAAAAAGCGTTCTGAAAACCCTCACTGGAGCTTAGGCGTATGGGCAAGGCAACTGGGGCTGGCCAGCACGGCTGTTCTCACCAACGTCCTTAATGCCAAACGGAATCCCGGACGAGGAATTGAACAAAAATTTTTAGACTATTTTAAATTTAATTCAAATGAAAAAGATTATTTTCAAGATCTCATCCGATTAGAAAAAGTGCGTTTGGATCCAAGACTTTCAGTGGCCCTCATGGAAAAAATGGGGAAAACCAATCCTCACGGATCATTTCAACTTTTAGATGATCAAACGTTTAGCGCTATTTCAAAATGGTACTACTATGCCATTCGCGAAATAATCGGCTTAGAACATTTTAAAGAAGACCTAGATTGGATTCAAAAAAATTTAGAATTTAAAGTCACCAAAAGAGATATAAAAAAAGCAATCTCTGACCTTTTAAAACTTAATCTCATTTATCGAGATAATCGTGGCCATTTAAAATCGACTGATAAAACCCTTAAAACCCAAAATGATATTGCCTCTGAGGCTTTAAAACGTTTTCACGAGCACATGTTAGAAAACGCTAAAGAGTCTTTGAGAAAGACAGACGTTCTAGAAAGAGATATCACAGGACGTACTTTTAATCTAAAAGAAGAAAATCTTCCAAAATTAAAACAATATATTCGGGAATTTAGAGATAACGTGTGCAAACTGTTTGAAGAAACCCCTGGGACGAGAACTTATCAACTGAATATTCAACTCTTCCCATTATCGAAAAGAATGAAAGGAGAATAACATGAAACAAAAACTTTTACTGGCTTTTATCATCGGTAGTTTAGCCATTACGGCCATAGGATACAGTACTCCGGGAGGAGATGCCGGAAACGGCGGTGGTGGCGATGAAAAAGAAAATCACAGCTGGATCCCCGTAGGAGGCATGGGGCAACTTTTTGATCAAGCAGAAACGTCTCCCTACCCTTTTCAACTTTCTAGTTTCGCCCAAGAAAATCCAGAAATTTCGATTCGGCGATGTTCCAAAAAAAGATCTAATTCAGATTTAGCCTATCCGGAATTCCCCACAGCGTTTCAAGAAAAAATCATCTTTAAAACAGTCGTAGAACCCGGAAGAATTTCACGATTTTTTGGAGGAGAATCTAAAGTTGAACCTCTCACTCATCAACATTTATGTAGCAGCGAAAAACGCCTAACTGCTTATGGAACATTGGCTATGACATTACTGTCGACGTTAAAAAAAGATATGGTAGGTACTCATTTACTCGTTAAAACCATGCAAAAAGGCCCTATCACCTTTGTAGTTTCAGAAAACAGAAAAACAATTCCTGCTAAAGGTGGTGAAATCGAAGAATTTAGCTGGTTTGATCACACAACCGGTGAAATCTATTGGTCAAATCGTAATGCACAAAAAGGATTTATCACTTTTGTAGGAAGACAACTCCACTCTTTTTTAAGACATGAGCTGGCTCATCTTTTAATTTATCGTTCCTTGGCGCACTATCCACGCCCTGACTATTGGCATGATATTTCAGAAGAAACTAAAGGAGACCCTGAAAATCACATCTTTGTTCGACATGGAGTTGATCCTTCTCAACCCAACAAAGATCGATACAATCATTTTAAAACATCTGCTGAGGCCGCCTTCATTGAAGGGTTGGCATTTGCTCTGGAACGAGGAACCTATATGGAGCACCCCATGATCTTAGAAAATAGCGACATGTTGAATCAGCTCTATTTTGATACAGAAAATCAAAACTATTATTACACTGATGAAAATGGATTTACGATTCAAGATGAAAAGTTTATCGCCCCTCTTGAAAGCGAGGTGTATTTGGCTAGCACGATCCATAAACTCTTTTTTGGATTTCAATCTAATGATTCCAAAAGCATTGAAAGTGACCAGCAATATACTTTTTATATCGTCCATACGACGAATAACGAAACCATGAGACAGGTTATTGACATTATCAGCACAGATGGCCCTTCGGATGTTATTTCATTTGCTAAAAGTCTGGATCAACACATGGGGAGTGACATAGGATACAGATGGCTTAGAGAATTTTATTTTTACGACTATAAAACCGGTTTAAATACATTCCCTGAATTTCAAATGACGCAAGAACAAAGTGCTTGGGATAATCGGTTTATCACTCGCGCTACCATTTCCAAAAATAAAAAAGATAGCTTCTTTACCCCTTACGTTGAAGAAGAAGAAGAAGAAGAAGCAAGACAAAAGTCACAAGAAGAATTTTCAAAGTCTTTTGACAACACTCTAATCACTCACAAAATTGATGAAGCCATTTCAGACTCAGACGCTCACCTTCAAAATACCCAAGAAAAAATAATGACTTTTGCAAAAGCCATTGAACAAAGAAATGGGCTTTCTGAACAACTCAAACCCTATATTCCCGTGAGCGAAGAAAATAGAAAAGCTCGCTGGGATTTGGCGGAAAAACTCTATAATGAAATTGAAAAAAAATATTATACAACTATTTATCTCATGCTCATTCAAGATTATCTTAATCCCCTTTTAGATCTTTTTACCCCTAGATTTCAAGAACGCGAGGCCATTAAACTAAGACTTGAGAATATTAAAAACACTCCCTCTCAAGCTGGGGGCACAAATCATCGAGAACGTGTCATCAACATGCTCTCAGAAACAAAAGCCTTGGTTGAAAATGAAAAAAAATTAATTGAACTGTTGATCCTGACAGAGGTTGTCAAAGATCACTTTTCCGAACACTAAACGAGATCATCTATAACGAAGTGGAATAAAACTAGTACTCTGATTTTTTTCGTAGTTCTTTTTCAGATGCAAGCATTCCATCCAACTTTTGATCTATTTCTTTACGCGTAACATTTGGATATTTCTTTTTCCATCTTTTCAGATCATTTTCCATCATTTTTAAAATACGTGGGTCATCATCGGCCATTTCAAGAACTTCCTTAGATTCTGGGGGTGTTTTCACGATGCGTCCATCAACAACATATTCATCATCATTTATTTTTTGGTCGAGATTGTCTTTTGACGATATGTCCGAGATGCGTTCGGACTGCTTTTTCCCGCGTCTTCGATTGATTGTAGTAACCATTGGCTAACACCCTCCTATAAGCATCAATAATTTTAGGTTTTTCATTGGGAAATAATTTAAGATCTCCAGTTTCAAATAAGGCTTTATAAAGATATGCTGCATGTCTGAAAAGGGCTTTGAGATTTTCATTATTGAGATATTTTTCATATTCTTTGTCTACGTCCCAATTATAATAACGTCCTTCATATTCTTCATCAACTCGTTTTTTATCTTTTAGCCATTGTTCTGTAATAGCGTTCAGCTCTTCATCTGTATAGTGAGTAGCATATTTCCCCATAGCTGCGGGACATGCAATACTTGTACCAAGGGTTTTGAGCTCAAACGGCAAAAAATGCGGACGGAAAACCGTCCGAGATGATTAATAGTGAAGCAATATTTAAGTGAAATTTCGGATACTCTAAATCATGCTGGTATTGACACCCCGTCATCCCGAACGCAGTGAGGGATCTATGCTTTATTCTCGATCAACTTCAATTTTTAACAAGCCGTAAATTTTTTTAAGAAAAACAGTGGCGCCATCAATTGTCTGGCAAGCTAAAGTACGAGAATCTGGATTTTGTAAGCCAGAGTTAAAACAATAGTTAAATGGCTGAGAACTCACTCCAATTAAGCTATCAGTTTGATTTATATTTTCTTGAATTTCTTGAGACAACTCTAGCTCGGCAGATTTCTTCTTTAAATCTTCAAGCCTTACACTCAGGCCTCCAAGCATATAACATCCAACTGTGTCCTTTCCTATAGATAGAAACAGAGATGTTGTCTCAGTATAAAGAGACAAGAGATCAACTTCATTGCTAAATGCCTTAAGGTTTAATTTTCTTTGTTCATCCTCATTACCCATTGCTATATTGGAGAAAGAAGAAATTAATACCATTGACATAGAAACAACAATCACCACCAGATTTTTCATAACGATACCTCCTTAAAAAAATAAACTAACACCGACCCTAAATTCCTAGCACCCAGATTTTACGAAGGCAAGAAAATTTAAGTATTACAACCAGAAGTAGCGCGTAAAATTCTCACAATGTAAAAAAGACTTCTTTATTGACTTCTCTGATACCACTTGTTAAAAACCAGGAAGGTTTCAGGAGGTGTTGTAATGAATATCAAAAAAATTTCGATCTTTGTTTTCTTTATCTCTTTCATCAGTTTTTCCGGATGGGCTTCTTCACTCGATGGTACGTGGAAAGGAACCATTTCTCTGGGTGAGGGACGCATCGATTACGATTTAACCCTTACGATTAAAACTGAGGGTACTCAAACACTTGTTGAAGCCAAAACAAACTACGCTAAATTACAGGTCACATATGTCAATGTAGAAGAACTCACAGAGGGTACCCATATCGACATAGAAGCATATGAACTAACCCAAGATGTGTATTTCAACTTTACGCTGATGGGAGCATTAAACGAAGCCAAAGATACCATTCAAGGATCAGCATCCCAAATTATTCAAAATCGCCGGTATCTGACTAGCTACGGAACCTTTGAAGTTAAAAAAGTTTTATTTTAACATCATTGTCTGATATAATTTAATTTACTGTGAAAATTTTATTATTGCCTTTAGCCCTGCTTTATATGGGGTGTGTTATGGGGAGCGGAGGTGACACCACCACTGATTATGCCAATCTGGTCTTAGGACAAAGTAATTTTATTACGACAGGCTCTAATGCCAATAGTACTGCTTCTGATAGTTCTTTATCCAATCCCAAAGGCATTTTTTTTGATGGCACAAAACTTTATATTGCAGATACCTCTAATAATAGAGTTTTGATTTGGAATACCAACCCTACCTCTAATAAACAATCCGCCGATGTCGTGGTGGGGCAAGCCAACAAGACATCCAATAGCCCCAATCAAGGCAGTACAGCTTCCTGTGCAACTTTATCTGGCCCTACTTCCGTTCATGTGAACGGGGGGAGACTTTTTATTGCAGACACAGGAAATCACCGAATATTAATTTATAACACCATCCCTACTTCTGATGGCGCCACTGCAAATCGAGTAGTGGGCCATGCCGATTGTACTCAAACCGCTGCCAACCGACTGGATGGTTCAACCGCCGGAGTTCGGGCAGATACTTTGAGTAGCCCTACCGATGTTTTTTATAATGGCAGTAAAATGGTCATTGCCGATAGCGGAAACCATCGGGTATTGGTGTATAATTCCCTTCCTACCAATACTTCAGAAGATGCAGATGTCGTTGTAGGACAAACAGATAAAGAAAAAGCTTCTTTAAATTCTCCCAACGCCAATACTCTTTCTAGTCCCAGTGGCGTTTACGCTAACGATGACAAACTTTTGATTGCCGATACGGGGAATAACCGAATTTTGATTTTTAATACTATCCCCACCTCTGACAATACCTCTGCCAATACTGTTATTGGACAAACTTCTATGACTACTTCAGGCTCTGGAACTTCCAGCTCTACTCTCTCTGGACCAACGGATATCCATGCAGATAGCGAAAGCCGCCTTGCGATTGCAGATAAAGGCAATCACCGAGTACTCATTTACGATACTATTCCTGGTAGCAATGGTGCTGCTGCCCACCGAGTATTGGGACAAGCTGATTTTACGACCGCCAAAGCCAATCGCGATTCTGATCCCGCTGGGAATTCTCTCAATGGCCCCTCTGGAGTTTTCAGCAATTCCTCCATCTACTGGATTGCAGACACATTTAATAACAGATCTTTGCGATTTTCTGCTGATTAATCTTGATAACCCTTTGTAATAACGATATAATTTATAAAACCAACACATGGCAGCTAAGTTTGACTTTCGACTTTTTCTAGATCGTTTAAGCCACCTATCTTTGGACTTTGCTACCCTTCAACGCTACACTTGGGTTTTGAATCTTTTTATCATTTTTTTGCTCGCCAAAAGTGCTTCTAATATTGTGGTTAATTACATCGACCATTCTATTGAAGCACCGACGCATCCAGAGGCTCAAACAGCCAAAGCTCCTCCGCCTAAAATCACGTATCCCTCTAAAGATAATTTTAATATTATTACCAAACGCAATATTTTTAATCCAAAGGCCAAGGAAGAAGAATTGGTCTTTGATAAAAAAGGATCAGGCCTGGATGAAGCAGGTGCAACCCCCACTTCCCTTCCCTTGGAACTCGTAGGAACCATTATTCTTTCGGATGCTAGCCGATCTATTGGCGCCATTAAAGACAAGGGGTTAAATCGTGTGGAATCATATCAAGTGGGAGATCTCATTTTAAACAAAGCCAAGGTGTTTAAAGTAGATCCCTATAAAGTCTATTTTCAAAATAAAGAAACAGGATCCATGGAATATGTGGAACTTAAAGAAGATAAACAATTGGCACCTCCTTCTTCTGGCGGTGGAGGCTTTGCAGATGCAGGGGGAGGAATTCGCCAATCTGGAGAAGGACGATTTGTGATTGACCGAGGAGCACTGGAATCTTCCCTTTCCAACCCCAATGAAATTTTAACCCAAGCCAGAGCAGTTCCCAATATTGTTGATGGGAAAATTAAAGGATTTAAAATTTTTTCTATCCGACCAGGATCTATTTATGAAAAATTGGGAATTCAAAATGGGGATACGATTGAACGGGTGAACGGCATTGAACTTGATAGTCCATCAAAAGCGTTGGAATTTTACGGAGCCATTACTTCTGCAGCAGAGGTAGCACTGGATATTGATCGCGGTGGGCAAAAGAAGAGTTATAACTATCAGATTAAGTAGTCAGATTAAGCAGTACGTAACATAAAGGGGAAATTATATGAAAAAAAATAAAGCAGGTCTTCTCCTCCTATTTCTTATTCTTGGTTTTAGTCTTATGGTACAGGCACAGATGCCGCCAGAGCCAGAGGATGAGGAAGAAGATGAAGCCCCCATTTTTAACAATCCTCCTACTACCATTCCAGCTATTCCCCCCGCTCCCGGTGTAGTATCTAAAGACGCTCCTCCTCCCAGAGAAATTAAAATTGAAGAAAAAGGACCTGAAACCAAAAATGCCGTTAAAATTACAAGCATTAACTTTAGAGATGAAACTTTGGATGCCGTCACGAAAAGCATTAGTAAACTCACCGGAAAAAGTTTTATTGTCACTGAAGACTTAAGCCGAAAAAAAATTACTATTATCTCTCAAGAAGATGTCACGATTGAAGAAGCCTATCGGGCATTTTTATCGGCTCTTGAGATGAATGATTTAACGTTGGTTCCGGTTGGGAAATTTTTTAAAATCGTTCGTGCTCAGGATGCTACCAAAATGAGCCTTAAAACCTATGCTGGGAAATATTCTCCTACGAGCGATGGCTACATTACCCGAATTTATCACTTAAAATATATTAATGCTTCTGCCATTTCCAGATCATTACAGCCCATTGTAAACCCTAGGGCTCTCGTCGCCTATGAACCGACCAATAGTTTAATTATTACCGATACAGGATCCAACATCAACCGGCTTCTTGAAATTTTAGAGCATCTGGATGTGAAAGGATTTGAAGAACAATTAGCCGTTATTAAAATTAAATATGCCTCTGCCAAAGATGTGGCGGATCAACTCAATAATTTCTATCGAGATGACATGAAACAAGGAGGAGGAAGCCGATTTGCCCCCCCCACATTTGGAGGAAGCGCGGGCGGAGGAGATAGTGGTGCTAGCGGAGGAGAATCTATTTCTAAAATTATTCCTGATCCCAGAACCAATTCCATTATTGTCAAAGCCAACGAGCAAGGAATTATTAAAATAAAAGAACTCATTTCAAAACTCGACACCAATGTAGGTGGCGGAGGAAAAATCCACGTCTATTATCTTCAAAATTCCGATGCAGAAAAAATGGCTCAAATTCTTTCTCAACTCGTCGGAGGAAAAAGTGGGGGCTCTCCTCGAATGGGAATGCCTGGAATGCCTTCGATGGGTCCCGTTGATTTTGAAGGCGAAATTAAAATTACAGGGGACAAAGAAACCAATTCTTTGGTCATCACCGCTTCGCTTCAAGATTATAACACCTTAAAAGGAGTCATTGGTAAACTCGATATCCCCAGAAAACAAGTCTACGTGGAAGCGTATATTTTAGAGGTTAACGTCAATAAAAATAAAGCGTTAGGAATTTCTTATACCGCGGGTGTTCCTGCCCCCGGATTTAAAAATGGATTGGTCGGTGGCTTTGCGGGGACCTCACCTAATTCCATGGAGGTCATTTTAGATCCCACAAAGTTAATGAGCCCTGGAAGCGGGGTCATTGGCTTTGTGACTCAAGGATCGACTCAAATTACGCTTCCTAATGGAGAAAAAAAATCGATTCCTAATGCCACAGCTCTTATTCGCGCTCTGGCGAGTGATGCTAATTCTAATTTGCTCTCTGCTCCTCAAATTTTAGCTTTAGATAACGTGGAATCTGTTTTTGAAGCTTCTGAAAAAATTCCAACCTCTTCAGGGACCTCCACCTCCAGCAATGGAGTCATTCAACAAAATATCACCCGAGAACCCATTGGGTTAATGTTAAAAATTAAACCTCAAATCAATGAGACATCTGAACTCGTCCGACTTGAAATTGACCAATCGATTGAAGATATTTCCAATCGAAAACCGCCCAGTGACATTGCAGGGCAAACATTTGCCTCCACCAAACGCGCCATGAAAACAACCGTCTTAATTAAAGATCAAGATACGGTGGTTATCGGGGGACTCTTAAGAGACAACATCAATGAAACGTCCAGCAAAATTCCCTTGCTGGGTGACATTCCTATTTTAGGATGGCTCTTTAAAAGCGCTTCCAAAGAAACCGTTAAGACTAATTTACTCTTACTCTTAACGCCCACCATCTTAAAAAAATATGGGGATTTTAGAAAACTATTTGATAAAAAACTAAGAGAACGCCAAGAATTTATGGATAAAAATTATCCAGGGGATGATCGAAAAACAACTTATTTAGATCAATTAAATCCCCCCAAACAGGAGTAAAAAAGAGTGCCTCTTAAAAAACCAAAACTGGGAGAAATTTTATTAAAGCACACTTCTCTCACAGAAAAACAATTAGAAGATTCCCTTATTCTTCAAAGAGAAAAAGGAACAAAGCTCGGGGATATTCTCATTGAACGAGGGTATCTCACCCCTGAAGAAATTCAAAAAGCCTTAAGTATTCAGCTGGGGCTGCCTTTTTATCAAGAAATTCCTGCAGATCGAATTGACCCCATTCTCGTCGATAAAATTCCCATTAATTACGCCAAAGAAAATGAAGTTATCCCCATTACTCGAGAGGGTGATCGCGTCATTGTGGCGACGGCCAACCCCTTAGAACAATCTGTTTTAGATGATTTACGCATTATTTTAAAAGCACAGATTCAGCCGGTGATTGCCAGTGCGTTAAAAATCCAAGACGCCATTAACCGCGTGTACGAGAAAAAAGAACAAAAAGCCATTTCTGAAATTGGCGAAGAAGCCATGGATCTTTCCTACGAACTCGACGAACCCGAAGATTTGCTCGATGCCAGCGATGAAGCTCCTATTATCCGATTGGTGAATTCCCTTCTTTTTCGAGCTGTCAAAGAAAGAGCCAGCGATATTCACATTGAACCCCAGGAACGAGAAGTGGTTGTTCGATTTAGGATTGATGGAATTTTATACGATGTCTATAAACCGCCCAAAGCCTTTCAAAATAGCATTACTTCTCGGATTAAAGTCATGGCCGATTTAAATATTGCCGAAAAAAGACTCCCACAAGATGGACGCATTCGCATTAAAATTGCCGGGAAAGATATTGATATCCGTCTTTCCACCGTTCCCATCACTCATGGAGAGCGGATTGTCATGCGGCTCGCTGATAAAAGTAATGTTGTCTTAGAACTCAAAGATTTGGGATTTGAAGGACAAATGTATGAAACCTTGGATGGACTGATCCACAAAAACCATGGCATTATTCTTGTCACTGGACCTACCGGAAGTGGAAAAACAGCCACTCTTTATGCCTGCATTGCAAGATTAAATTCTGTAGAAATTAATATTTTAACCGTTGAAGATCCGGTGGAATATCAAATTAAAGGTATTGGGCAAATTCCTGTAAACCCAAAAATTAATTTAACGTTTGCAAGCGGACTGAGAGCCATTTTACGTCAAGATCCTGATGTCGTAATGATTGGAGAAATTCGGGATCTTGAAACCGCAGAAATTGCCATTCAAGCTTCTTTGACCGGGCACTTAGTCATCTCCACCCTTCACACAAACGACGCCCCCGGAGCTGTTACCCGTTTAGTGGATATGGGAGTAGAACCCTTTTTAGTATCTTCTTCTATTTTAGGGGTTATTGGCCAGCGCCTGATTCGACGTATTTGTAAGGCCTGCAAACAAGAATATGCACCCACGGAAGAACAGCTTAAAGAACTCGGCATGACGCGAGATCAATTTCAAGGGAAAAAAATCTATAACGCTGTGGGATGTGAAAAATGCATGAAAACAGGCTATTCGGGTAGAACTTCTATTAAAGAATTATTTGTGGTGGATGATGATACTCGGCAAATGATTTTAGCCGGTACCGATTCTACAACCTTAAAAAAGAAAGCCATGCAAAAAGGGATGAAAACCATTCGAGATGATGGTATTTCAAAAGTCCTTTCGGGAATTACTACCATTGAAGAAATTTTACGTGCCACACAGGTTGAAGTGTAACTATGCCAGTTTTTGAATATAAGGGAGTTGATTCTAAAGGAAAATCCGTCAAAGGAAAAATGGACGGAGATAATCCAAAGATCGCTCGAGCAAAGCTTCGAAAACAAGGTATTTTCCCAACAGAACTCATCGAAAAACAAACCAAAGAATCCTCAGGATCTGTCACATCAGGATTTAAATTTTTTAAACGTGTCAAAATCACCGATGTCGCCATTATGACACGCCAAATGGCTACCCTGGTCAAAGCCAATATCCCTATTGTTGAAGCTTTAAATGCTATTGCCGATCAAGTTGAAAACGAACGATTAAAACTCATCATGACCGATATCAAAGAACAAGTGAATGAAGGATCTTCTTTAGCTCAAGCTTTGGGAAAATATCCGGAAGTCTTTTCAAATCTCTATATCAATATGGTCAAAGCTGGAGAAACCGCAGGAACTCTTGATACAGTTTTATTGCGCTTAGCAGAATTTACAGAATCTTCAGTAAAACTGAAAAATAAAATTGTAGGATCGATGACCTATCCTTTGGTGATGGTGGTGGTTGGCGTTGTCATCATCACAGGGCTTTTTGTATTTGTTATTCCTAAAATTACTCAAATTTTTGCAGATATGGAGCGCTCGCTTCCTCTTCTCACTGTAATTGTCATTAAAATTAGCGACACGATTAGGACCCAATGGTACTTGGTCATTGGAGGATTTGCTTTTGTTTTTTATACCGGCAAAAAAATTCTTAACAGTGAAAAAGGGAAACAAAAATTTGATGCCCTTATTTTAAAAGCTCCTATTTTTGGAAAATTGGTTCGAATGATTTCGGTTTCACGATTCACGAGTACCCTTTCAACTCTTCTGCATGGAGGAGTTCCCCTTCTTCAAGCCATGGATATTGTCAAAAATGTTATTGATAATCATGTCATTCGAAGTGCCCTCGTTAAGGCCCGAGAAAATATCCAAGAAGGGCAATCTCTCGCTGCTCCTTTAAAAGAAAGCGGAGAATTCCCAGCCATTGTCACCCATATGATTACGATTGGGGAAAAAACAGGCGAATTAGAAACCATGCTCAATACCATTTCCGATGCTTATGACAATGAAGTCGACACAACGATTACCTCTTTAACACAACTTTTAGAACCACTGATGATTGTTTTTATGGGAGCTGCAGTGGGGATTATTGTAATGGCCATCTTGCTCCCAATTTTGGATTTAAATAGTATTGCAGGACAGTAAAAACCAGATCCCCGATCAGGTCGGGGATGACACAAGGAGAAAACTAAATGAATAAAACACTTAAATTAATGAATAACCGAGGGATGACCTTGATTGAAATTATTGTGGTCATGACCATTATTGCATTGTTTGCAAGTTTGGTGGCGACACAGGTCACAAGTCGCTTGGGCCAAGCTAAAATTCAAGCTGCTAAAACGCAAATTAAAACGTTCCAACAAGCCATGGAACTGTATAAGACGGATAACGATATCTATCCCACGACTGAACAAGGGCTTGAAGCTCTGATCGAACAACCCACTGCAGGTACCGTTCCCAATAATTATCCTCCAGGAGGATATCTCTCTCAAAAGAAAATTCCTAAAGATCCCTGGGGTTCTACTTACGTTTATCTTTGCGATGATGGTGAAAAATTCACGATCCTCTCTTATGGACCCGACCGGAAAGAAGGAGGAACGGGAAAAGGTGCTGACATCTCAAGCGACGATCAATAATAAAAAAGCATTCACTCTTATTGAGCTTATCATCGTCATGGCTGTCATGACTCTTTTTGTCACGATGGCCATGCCTCGCTTTCGAGATAAGCTCGATTTAGATTTAAAACGTCAAGCACGCATGCTTTCTGGCACCATTCGATTCCTTTATAATCAAGCAGCTGTTAAAAATAAAACCTACAGGCTTCATTATGATTTAGATAAACAAACTTATTGGGTAGAGTCTTCGGCTAAACACATCCGGCTCTCTGAAACCACGCATTCTAAAAGTCCGTGGGATAAAGATGAAAAACCAAAATCCTCTTTTACCGAAGACAAAGAGTTTCTTAAAAAACCTGTAGAACTTCGGAAAAAAATTAAGTTTAAAGATATTAAAACCGAAGCCTCTTCCCTTCCCATTACTTCTGGCGCAGCTTATACACACTTTTTCCCTCACGGCTATGCTGAACAAACGCAAATCCGATTAGAAACCGAAAAAGGGAAAATTTTTACTATTGTGGTGCAACCCTTAACTGGAATGGCTAAAGTTTATGACCATGATCTTAAAGAATAAAAAATGGATCCCGGGTCAAGCCCGGGATGACTCTGGGCTTACGCTTGTTGAAGTCATTATTGCCATGGCTATTTTTGTGACGTCTTTTTTTGTATTGATCGACGCTCAAAACCTCAATATTAAAAATTCTGCTACCTCAAAAAAAGGAACTATTGCCACTATTTTGGCTCAACAAAAATTAAATGAGATGCTTCTTCAATACAGAGAAAAACCACTATCTGAAATCCCCGAAAAAGAAGAAGGAAAATTTGATGAAAAATATCCCTCTTACCGGTGGGAAAAAACTTCGCAAGATTTTCATTATGATCTTTCTTTTTTAGTGGATATGGCCAATGCAGGCAAAGAAGAAGAAGGGAGTGAAGAGGAAGAACCCCAATCTCCAGTAATGACGTATTTACCCAAGATTTCAGATTTTATTCAAAAATCAGCAAAAGAAATTACGGTGACAGTGTACTGGAAAGAAGGAAGCGGAGAGAGAAAAGTAACGATGACAACACATTTATTTAATTACAAACAACAGGTAGCTCTATGAGAGAAAAGATTCACAAAAGTGGGGTGGGTGGCTTTACCCTCATCGAAGTCCTTGTCGCCATGACAATCTTTTCTTTTATCGCTCTAGGCACCGGAGGCGCCATCTCTCGTGGCATGGAAATTAAAAAACGCGTTGAAGCCGATTGGGATGAAATCCACGGCATCAGAACTGCCCTCTTCATTATGAACCGAGACATTTCTTTGGCCTTTCATGCTAAAAAACCAACTACTCAAAGCGCTATGTTTGCCATTACTGACAGCAACAAATGGTTTAAAAGCTATTTTGTAGGAAAAATGAGCGATTTAAATTTTACATCTCTCGCCCATCGCCAACTTTATTCTGGAAGACATGAATCCGAAATGTGCGAAATAGGTTATTCTTTAGAGCAATCTCGCCTCATGCGCCGAGAAGATCCCTTGATTGATGAAAACAAAGAAAAAGGGGGAGAAGCAGCCATTCTTTTAGAAAATGTTAAAAACGTATCATTTCGATTTTATTCTAAAAAACAAGATCGCTGGGGAGATGAATGGGACACAGAAAGACGAGACTATGAAAACCAATTTCCAGATGCGGTTGAAATTAAATTTACCCTCTTAAAAAATGAAAAAGAACTTGAGTACTCAACCCTTGTCGTTCTTTCCAATCCCAATAACGAACCCCCAAAAGACATAGGACAAAACCAAAATCCGGGACAGGGACAGGGTCAAGGTCAAGGGCAAGGACAACAACCGTGATCTGGACAAATAAAAAAGGAGTGGCCTTGATTTTAGTCATTAGCTCTATCTCCATGCTTTCCATGATGATGGTAGAATTCACTTTTAATTCTCAAATCAATTTTAAAATTTCTAAAAATTTTCAAAACTCTCTAAAAGCTCAGGCCCTGGCACGATCGGGCGTTTATTTTGCGATGCTCGAGCTTAAAGTTCATAAAATGATTAAAGATAATCCTATCGTTAAGCAAATCCCTGGTTTTAATGCCGGAATGTTAGATATGATTTGGCAATTTGGGTTTATTTACCCTCCTATTGCATCGAAAAAAGCAACGTTTGGCACCGGAAAAGAAATTGAAGAACTCACCCAAAAATCAAAAATAGATGGAAAAATCACCGCTCAAATTTTTGATGAGGGCTCTAAAATTAATCTCAACGACCTCGAAAATATACAAACCAGACCAGCGGTTATTCAACAGCTGGATACCATTTTTGAACAAAAGAAGGCTTCTGATGAAGAATTCTTTCGAAAATATCGGGATCTTCGCTTTACGGATCTCATTAATAATATTGTCGACTGGATTGATAAAGATCGAGACCGGGTAGGCGGAGGAGATGAAGAAAGTTACTATGGCCGTTTGCCTATCCATTATCAAAGTAAAAATACCCCCTTGGACACCGTTTCAGAACTGGCGCTGATTGAAGGATTTGACGATGAAACCATCTTTGACTTGCTTCTCCCCCACATAACCGTGTATCCTACAGGAGGGATTAATGTGAACACGGCGGATAGTATTGTCCTTCTTTCACTGAGTCCCGATTTTACAGAAGACGATGTAAAAAAGCTTATCGAAGACAGACAAAAAATGGGCTCTTTTAAAGATAAAAATGCTTTTATCAAGTATTGCGAAGAGAAATTATTTAAAAAAATTGATCCAAAATTAAATTTAAAGACAGATTCCACAATTTACTCCATTGAATCCACGGGAGAAGTTGGGGGTACCTCACAAATGGCCCACGTGGTCGTAGATACCTCTAAAACAGGGGCTGATGGAGCTCCTCAGATTGTATACTGGAATATGAACTGATGAAGATTATTGGACTCGATATTGGAAGTTACTCGGTTAAAGCCATTGAAGTGGAGATGGGCCTTCGTCAACTTGAAATTTTAGATTTTTTTGAAGAAAAACTTCCCCTCACTCTTGAACTTCCCAAACCCGAAGTCGTTAAAGAAGCCATTAAAAATATTTTTCTTAAAAATAATATCGTGCCTCCTTATAAAGTTATTTCTTCTTTATCAGGACTATTTGTATCTTCAAGAATAATTACCCTTCCCTTCGCTGACAAATCTAAAATTAAACAAACGCTCCCCTTTGAACTTGAAGAACACATTCCTTTTGCTTTAGAAGACATTGTGTTTGACTACCAAATTTTGGCTAAAGGAGAAAAAAATACAACCCTTCTCACCCTCATTACTCCCAAAGATATTATTCAAGAAAGGCTTTCTCTTTTTGAAATCCCAGAAAGCTCTCCCGATCTTTTAACCATGGATGCCATTAGCCTTTTTAATCTCACTAAATTTAATTGGGAAGAACCCGGAGAAGTGTATGCTCTGGTAAACATAGGACGAAGCCAAACGGCTTTGTGCATTGTGGATGATGGCAAAATTAATCACGTCCGATCTATTTCTATCGCTGGACAGGCCATTACACAGACCATCCAAGAAAATTATAAACTGTCTTTTGAGGACGCTGAAAAAGCTAAAATTGATAACGGATTTGTTCTCACAGACACCACGAATGTTACTGCCGATCAGGCTAAATTTTCAGAATGTATTAAAAAAGCTCTAGATCCACTTATCGGTCAGCTCAATCAAACCTTTCAATCCAATCGCTCTAAAGGCCATGGTGTTGTTCGAAAACTTTTTTTAAGTGGGGGGTCTTCTCTGCTTCGAAATCTACCGGCGTATTTATCCCAAGAACTTTCTTTAGAAGTAGTCCCTTTAAAAATTTTAAACTCCTACACCATGAATAACATCGCCGATAACGACGAAAATAATGCCAAAGTATCAACCGTGTTGTCATTGGCATTAGGATGTGTCGGTAGAAATTATTCTGAACAATTTAATTTTAGAAAAGGAGAATTTTCAAAATACCAAGCGGGCCCTCTGGGAAAAGAAGTTCGATACCTCTTGGGAATGGGGGGGCTGATTATTGCTATTTTATTTGTGAACATGATTGGAAATTATTTTATTCTGCGCTCTACTCTTAAAAAGATTGATCAACAAATGGTAGAAGTGATTAAAAAATTCCCCTTAAAAATCTCTGATAATCTTTTAGAAGATGCCACCCAACTTCGGGCTTTTTTAACTAAAAAATCCAAAGAACAAAAAGAAAAAATAGAAGCCTTGGGAGGAACCAAGGGGGATACCTTAACCACCCTTCAGATTCTCCAAGAAGTTTCCGCTCTTGTGCCTAAAAATGTTTTATTTGATGTTCGAGAACTTTCTATTGTCGATGGGAAAATTAAAATTGCCGCCATTTCAGATTCTTTTAATTCGATCGACAACATTGAAAAAAGTTTAAAAAACAATCCTAAATTTACCAAAGTCGCAAAAGGAGAAATTTCAACCGCATCCGATGGACAAAATAAGGATTTTACAATGACTTTTGACATAAAAACGGCAAAGAAATAAACCATGGCACTTTTAGACATACTAAAATTGGATAGTTTAAAAGAACAATTCTCCATCGCAAAATTAAGAGAGAATAAATATCTGGCTCCTGTTGTTAGCTGGTACGATGGACTTCCTCCGGATCAAAAAAATATAGCCGGTATTGGCTTTATTGCGGGGGGCGTGCTCTTGGTTCTTTTTTTCGTATATTTAGGCTATAGCACGCTGGATTCCTTAAAAGAAGAAATTGAAAATAAAAATATCAATTTAAAAGAACTCTCCAGATACCAAGAACAATTTAAAGAACAAGATATGATTTTAAAACAGCTAGAAAGAGAAGCCAAACGTCAAAGTTCAGATTTTTCATTGCTTTCGGCATTGGAACAGCTGGCCCAAGCTTCTCAAATTGGCAGAGAATCCATTGAGTCCATTAGTCCCAAGCAACTTCCCCCAGGAAATTACTTTATAGAAACCGAAGCCACCGTACAGCTTGTTAAAGTATCGCTCAGACAACTAACAGATTACTTTTATAAAATTGAATCATCTGCCAATAACATGAATTTACGAGAAGTTCGTGTTAAACCCAGATTTGATAACCCACAATATTTAAATGTAACCTTTAAAGTATCGTCGTATAAGCCAAAGGAATAATATAGGGAAAAAATGAATACACAAAAAATCATGCGATATAGTGGATACGTAGCTTTTGGGATTTTTATTTTTGTGTTTTCAACCTATCTCAATTTCCCCTATGGAAAGCTCAAAGATAAATTTTTTATCCAGCTCGAAAAAGCCACCGGCATCATGATTGATGCTACAGAATTTAAAACAACGTTAACCTTGGGAGTAAAGTTAACGGGTGTCGAGCTTAGCCATAAATCTTTAAATACACCTCCACTTCGGATTCCAGAGATGACAGCCGGACCTTCTCTTCTGTCGCTTATAACGTTTAAACCCAAAGTAAAATTTTCCGTAGAACTCCCTCAAGGCTCACTCAAGGGATTTATGCATTATAAGGGGATGCAGTCTCAGGCGTTTGATTTAACCTTAGAAAGCGTTAATTTGGTTCGAAACTTTAAAGATTTTTTACCTGCCGATATTAATGGCACCATTGATGCTCATGTTGGCTTAGCTGGAAATCTCCAAACCATGAATTTAACCGAAGGAGATGCCAATATTAATATTCAGCAATTTAAAGTAGATAAACTCTCTGTCATGAACATGGCCATCCCTCAAATTTCGCTCTCTCATATTACACTTAAAGGAAATATGAAAAAAGATCGCTTTGTGGTAGAAAAGTTTGATCTCGGAGGAGAAAAAGAAGATCTCTATGCCAACGTCACGGGAGATATTCAACTAAATTCAAGATCGCTTAATCAAAGTCGTTTAAATCTAGTATTGAAATTTAAATTATCCGAAAAAATGAAAAAAGAATTTGGAATGTTTCTGCCCTTTATCGCCAACGCCCTAGACAGCTCTGGATTTTATTCCTTAAATATCACCGGCACGCTTGCTGCTCCCATGGCCCTCCCCAAAAAATCATAAAATAGCACTGAAAAAAGGTGCCCAAACCTTCAGCATATCGGACGGTTTTCCGTCCGCATTTTTTGACATTTAAGCTCAAAACCCCTGGCACAAGGATTGCATATTCTGCCACCATGGGAAAATATGCTACTCATTATACAGATGAAGAACTGAACGCTATTACAGAGCAATGGCTAAAAGATAAATCCTGCATTGACCGAGAAATGGAAGGACTGTATCTTCCAGATATTGACAGAGCATATATACCTTATCTGCATAATAAAAATTTACAGGCTCTTTTTCGCTATGCTATTTACTTATATCATTTTGGTGTTAAAACTGGGGAATTCATTTTTTATCGGGATGAACAAGAGCTTGTTAGTAAAGTATACGAAAGGATAAAAAGTAATGGATATTACGATAGATCAAAAGAATTTGAAAAAAAAGTCCGAGTACGTCTTGGGAACGCAGTCAAAAGACAATCATATAGAAAATATAAAAAAAGTTAGTCCTATTAAGATACCAGGAACATCAATATTATTGCCACCCTTTGACTATGAGGATCCCCATATGCTGTTGTGGATTAATCGGCAAATAACCAAGCTCAAAAAAAAAGATCCAGAATTTACATATGAAAAATTTCTTAAAAAATTAACAAAAAAAATTTTTTTTATAGATGATCATAACTTCAATATTAATATAGCTGATCTTCTTATTGAAGATAACAAAATTTGTGCATTACCTCCTAATTGGAGATATCTACATAGAAAAAAAGAAAAAGAGCTCAGAAAGAAATGGATCAAAGAGGCAGGTTATACTGAAAAAGACTATGAAGAACGTTTAAAGATTGCCCGCAAAAATTTAAAAAAATTTTAAAAGTAAAATTATTTATCCCGAAATAGCTCGTATTTTGAATAGAGTTTTCCACTAAAATAGGCCTTCCCTGTGAGCGTATTCCCATCATCGGAGAGTTGAAATTCTATAAATCCCCCCTCTTTTGGGAAAATAATGGTTTCAGAATCCGTTTTGATAAATCCTTCACCAAAAACGTTCACATAATAACTAGAAGGCGTGCATGTTTCAGAAGACCACGAACCTACTTCGCGTATAATACCTGTTACAATATTGTCTAAAGTAATAAATTTTGCCATGGAGGGGAAAATACAATTATTTTCATCCACTTGCCCCACCCATGTCCCCTCAATTTGAGATATAGACTCAAAATTGGAAAATCCAAAACTGGTCCATGCTAAGACTACCCCCAAGCAAATAATTTGAACTATTTTTTTCATCTTGTCCTCTATTTAAGAAACTGCGTTTTTAGGAATGAACCAGAAAAGTATGGCAAAAAGAATTTTATTATTCAAGCATAAAAAGAAAAGAAGATCTCTATGCCAACGCCCTAGACAGCTCTGGATTTTATTCCTTAAATATCACCGGCACGCTTGCTGCCCCCATGGCCCTCCCCAAAAAATCATAATGTGTTCTACCTGTCATCCTGAGGGCGAAGCCCGAAGGATCTGTTATGCTCACATGCTGTTATCGACAGATACTATTCCAAGGTAATTTGACTTAATATAATGTTTAACATAAAATCATCTCCATGCGTAAATTCTTATATATAATTGACCAGATTGAATGGGGAATTGTCTTATTTTTTGCAATTACAAGCATTTTTTCAGCTCAAATTATGATTTCTTTAAAACTCGAATCGCATTTAACAGATATACAACTAGGACTCTTTAAGCCTTTATGTGGATTAACAATCGTCAGCGCTTTTTTAATCAAAAAATTTTCATTAAGCAGCTTTTTTCGGAGTTTCTTTAAAAGAGAAACAACTTTATTTTCCATATGCTTACTAATAATTTCACATGTTTACTATGGCTCTATTATAGGGATCTTCTCTTTTGGCACATTGCTTTCCTGGGGATATAAGTCACTTCTATACATACTTATTTGCTCTACAATTTCATTGGGTCTTTTGTTTTATTTCAAACCTGTAAAATCAATAGATTTGGATTAGCTTGCCACGTAAGTCACCTAGCTTTTAATACTAGATCCCCCCGGTCAAGCCGGGGGCAGGTCATTTTTAAAGCTTTAAAAGATCTTTTACGGACACCCGCTCAAGTAGACATTCAAAAACGAAAAATAGGACTTCAAATAAAAAATTATTTATGACCGCTTTGATTTGATATTCTTGATAGCTTGCTTAATTTCACGGGTAGCATCGCTATCGGTTTCAATTAACAGCCGATCAACCAAAGCATCCAAGGCTTTTTGACTTGAAGTTGTCCCTAAATATTGAGCAGCCAGAGTTCTAGCCTGCCAGTCTTTGGAATTTAACACCTGAATCAATAAATCAACATGCACATCATTAAAATTTCTTTCTCTTAACTGCGCAATGGTAGATTTTCGAACATCGCTGTCAGAATCCTTAAGCATGGGAATTAATGCAGTGATTGCTTCGTCGGTTTTAATTTTTCCAATAAACTGAACTGCTAAATTTCTGGTTTTCCAGGCACGATATCTCAAAAGATCTACGAAGAAAGGAAGCTCAGCATTGGTAAATTCGTCCCATGTATTTAATTTCTGAACGGTCATCGTTTGAACATCATTATCAGGATCTGAAAGCATGGGTATGATGGCATGCAAAGCTTCGGATGTTTTAAGGGTGGCAATAAAAGAAACGGCCAGTTGTCTCGCCTTCCAAGAAATATTATTTTTTAAAAGCACCGCTAAAGCAGGCAGCTCAGCATTGGTTAACGTAAATCTTTGTAACGCCTGAACAGCAGATTTTTGAACATCGCTATCAGAATCAGCAAGCCTAGGAATAAGAAGCGCTGCAGCCGCAGGAGTTAAAACCATTCCCACAAGCTGTGTGGCCATATTTCTCACCGCCCAAGAATGATGGTTTAATAAACCTTCAAATGCCCCTAAATGTTCATCGGAAAGCTCAAATGTTTTAACTACTTGCAGTGCTGTTTTTTGAACATCACTATCAGAATCAGAAAGTCTGGCAATCAACGCATTTTCATCCTCTACCCCTTGGCGAATTTTATTCAACGCTAAAACGGCCAATTGTCTTATTTCCCATTCCCCAGAACTTTGGAGAGCCTCTTTTACTTTTTGGCGAATAACATCGGAGCTTACTTCCTGCTCAGCAAGACAAATGGCTGCAAATTGAGAAGCGCTTCGAGACTCAGAATTTAAAAATTCACTGGCCACTTCCACTAAGAAAGATTTTTCTTCTTTAAAATAATTTCTAATTAATTTTAAAAACTCCAGTTGATATCGGCTCCGCTTGGAATTTTTAATAGATACCTGATGACGAGTAATGGCTGTTCTAATTTTTTCAGTTTCATTAAAATTATTATCTTGAATCAAGAAATTAATGATGTGGTAAAAACTTCGATCCCCCAGTTCATTTAAATCCAATTTTTCCAATGAAAACCGAATAGGATTTAAAGGTACCCTCACTTCAATTATTTTCTTTAAACGCCCTAATAAATAATCATTCTTAAGTACTTCATCGCTCACAGATTCATCGAGAGCAAAGAGAGATGCAGATAAAATAATGGGGTGATGCTCTTCATCTCGACTAACTTCAACCGCTTGAGCAAAAACATGGTTTAAATTTTTATGGGAAAATTGGGAAAGGAAAATAAAACTTTCAGAAGATTCTATGGTAGGAGCCATGAAAAAAAAGAACTGGCCTGAAAACTGAGAATCTAAGCATGCTGGCCCCAAAGATGACAAACCACATTCTTGAATTTCCTGACTTAACAACTCTACTATTTCTTTTGGATATCCTTCTGGAGCATCCAAAACTTTAACTTCTTCTGCAAAATTAAATCGGGCTAACTGGCTGGCTGTAATGACGTCTCGCCCTTCTGAAAACACATTGATGGAAAATGTCCCTAGGCTCATGAGTATGGAAACAAACAGTAAAAATTTCTTCATAATAAATACCCTCCAAAATTGCTGCTCTTATAGCATGCTGGCCCCTACAAGTCAAAAAACTTGCCTCAGATCAAAACTCCTGCTAATTATCCCACTCATAGATGTTTAAAAGGCGTTTTTATGTTCTTACGTTAAGCTCTATTTTATGGCTCTTGCCCCTCTCTCTTTTTTCTTACGATGCCCCCGTCACCACTCTTCGGATTAGTCAGCCTTTACTGACAAGCCTCTTTCATTTTTTAAAATCTGACACATTAACCGATATTGATTTAAAAATTCTACCTATTGAAAATCAATTTGAGCTCAAAGGGAAAATGAAGGGCTCTTTATATGAAAAACTTATTTTTTCTGGAGAAAAATACGAAGAGGAATACCCTGCAGGGCTTTTGTTTACCCTTAATTTTTCAGTGGTTGTTTTAGAGGAGGGCTTTGTCACGCTTGTCTTCAACCGACTGGATTTTTTTGAAGAGTCCGGACGAGTCACTCTATTTAATCGCTTTCCCATAGCACCCGAAACGCGTGGGCAACCTCATTTAGTATCTGAAATTTTGTTATGGCTTTTAGAGTATGTCCCCCTAGATCAATATTTGGTGAAGCTTTTTGATTCCAATGACACCCACATCGTTCGAAATTACTTTCAAATGGGGAATGACGGAACCATGCTTTTTCAATTTAAACCCTCCTTTTTTGCCCAATTTCTTCCCCATCCTTTTATAGAAGAGTTAAAACTGTGGGGACTCTCTCCCGTTATTGACATTGATGCTCAAAAATTTTCTTTAGAAGTTGCTTTGGGAAAAGGTGATAGGGCTGATTTTCTTCATTATGAAGAAGTCAGACGGCGTCCTTATCCTTATTTTAAAGAATTTACTAAAGATTCCCCTATTTCCTTTGAACACACTCTTTCTATCGATGGGTTAAATGCCTTGATGGAAGCCTCGCTCCCCTTTATGAATTCCCCAGAAAAACAAAAACAGTACAATAATCACGAAGAGGATTCTTTTTTAGTAAAAAACATTACCTTTTCATTACGAGAAATTTCCACTACGCATGAACCTGAGCTTAAAGCCCACATTGTTCTTCAAGAGTGGAATAAAGATAATTTTGGATTTCGGCTTCCCCCTTGGAAAACGCTCTATACTGAAAAAATATCCACCTATGAAGTAGAAGCCAAACTTAAAACCAAAGACAATAACCAAATAGAATCAGAACTCGTGGGGGCCCAAATTTATGGCATCCATATTGGGAAAACGGTTATTCCCATTCTTTCTTTTTTCTCCAATTGGATTATTCCTTATATAGATAACCCCAAAGACGATCATGAAACCATTAATAGTTTTGTAAAGCTTGGAGTAACCCCCCAAAAAAATATCTCCATAAAACTCAATCATCGCTTATCGCTGCCATTTATGGATTTTATTTTACATGGCTTAAGACTTCGCCCTGAATATCAAGAAATCTCTTTTTTGGGAGAAATCATTCTTCCCTTTGCTCCCTTTCACCAGCAGATGCTTAAAAACCTTGAAACAGAAAAAGATGTTCAGAAAAAAATAGAGATTATTCAAAAAATTGAATCTCTGTATCCTAAAAGTACCGTAACGGGAAAAGAAGACATGACTTTATTGTATTACTATTCTCTCCTCATCGAAGAAAATCCAAGTCTTAAAACAGAACTCATGACGACTAAAATTAATCCCTTATTGAATCGTTATGAAAAAGAATATCGCCCCTTGATTGAGGCTACCTTAAAAGAAAAAAATATGTGGACTCAATTTTTGTTTAACGAAGCCCAAGAATCCAAAGCCCTTTTTGAAAAATCTAAAAATTAAAAATTTACGCCGATACCATCCCCACTGAGCATAAATTTTGACTTCATTTTCATAATCTTACATAATCTTATATAGTTAAAATATGAGATCATTTTATGATCAAAAGAAATAGACCTCCTGTTATAAATGATGATAAACATCTTTTCGATGCCTGATTCGAATAATAACAATTTTTGATGAAAGTTCCATAGAATAAATGAGACGATAAGCACCTATTCTTATTCGGAACAAATCATCTCTTCCTTGAATTTTTCGGATTTTTAAAATTTCTGAATAAGGATCTATCTCTAGAATTTTAAATACTTTTAAGAGCCTCTCTTGAATATCTCGAGGAAGGCGTTTAAATTCTTTTTCTGCAGAACTTACAAATTCAATACGGTAAGTCATTTTAAATGTTTAAGCACTTCAGCCAAAGAGATTCTTTTTTCAGTTCTTCGGGCTTCAAAAGTTTCTAAGTCCATCTCATCTTCTAGGTGCTCTTGAATGGCTTCTTCAATGAAATGACTCATTTTTAAACCTCGTTTTTTACAAAAAAACATCAAAGCGTTCTTTACATTTACAGAAAGAACTGTTGAAATATTTGCTTTTTTAAAGGGTGCCATAAATCTCAAACCTCTAAATATAATATACATGAAAAATCATGAAAAAACAATAAAAAAAATTATAAATACTCTCCTAGCTAGAATAACGGCACACGGCTTAAATTTATATCCAAGAACAGTGTCTAAAAATCAGATTGGGTAAAGAGGGATTCTAGAGCGTATCCAGCTTTTTGAATTTCTTCTTTGCCACCTTCTTCACGGTCTACGATGGCAATCACACGCTTAACGACATAGCCAGCCTGAATAGCTCGTTCAATGGCTAAAAGAGTGGAGGCTCCGGTTGTCACCACATCTTCGATAATGGCGACAGGCATACCAGATTTTAAATTATAAGTTCCTTCCACCCACTGAGCAGTTCCATGTTTTTTGGGTTCTTTGCGGATGAAAAATGAGGGTAATGGTTTTTTTTCTAAATAACTAAAAAAAGAAGTAGCTACCGTTAAGGGATCTGCTCCCATCGTCATCCCACCGATAGCCTCTACTTTTTCCCCTGTTTTGAGTCGCTCAAAAATAAGCTTTCCAATAAGAACCATGCCTTCGGGATGCAACGCCGTTTGTTTGACATCAATATAAAAATTAGATTCTTTTCCAGAGGATAAAATAACTTTCTTTTTAAGATATGATTTTTCTTTGAGTAAAACTAAAAGTCGCTCTTTGTCCTTCATCCCACACTCACTTTTTCTTGAAACCCAAGAATCCACTCGTCTATATCTACAAACACTTTTTCTTTTCCAATTTCATGAACCAGCTCATGATAAAAAGTGGGATACAGCTTTAAAGATTTTTGGGCTTTCATATTTGAAAAAAATTCCTGGCTCTCTTTTGGATCAATCACCCGATCTTGGCCACCCAAGAGCATCAGCGTAGGGGCCAAAATCGCCCCTGGGTTATTTTTTACCCTTTCCATGGCTTTGAGCATTTCCACATAAAAGCCAGCAGAAATTTTTTGATGACACAAGGGATCTTGATCAAAGCTTTCAGCAATTTTTGGATCATGAGATAAGTCATTCAAATTTACTTCATTATGAAATAAAAGCCCGGGTAAAATTTTTGAAACCGTAGTCGCTAATTTTACTTTCCATGCCGGTGGGACAAGCGCCAATTTGATAATGGGATTTGAAAGGATAACGCCTTGGGGTAAAACCCCTCCTTTTTGATGATAATCGATGAGATAATTTAAACACACAAGCCCTCCCAAGCTGTGTGCAAATACAAATAAAGGCCTATTATTTTCATGAACGGATACCAATTTTAAAAATCTTAAAAAATCTTCTGCCAAATGTTGAAAGCTAGGCACATGTCCTCTTTTTCCATTCGATAATCCATGCCCTCGTTGATCATATCCGTAAAACGCAATTCCCTTATTTTTAAAAGCCTCAATCAAGGGAGTATACCGTCCCACATGCTCCCCTAACCCATGAAGCAGAACAACCACTTTTTCACAAAAGATGGGTCTCCACGATTGATAGGTTAAAATATATTTTTCATGACCCTCAAAAAATCCTTTAAAATATTGATACTGAAGATCGCTCACCGTTTTTAAAATTCTCCTTCTTGGATATAAGACATTAAAAGAGGTTTATAGTCATCCATAAAACGAGCCCAGGTATGAATTTTTGGTTTTTTTGAACTGTGGGATAAAATAAGATGATTTTTAGCCCGGGTAACAGCCACATAAAAAAGACGTTTTGATTCAGCCAAATCTAGTTCCTGTTCTTGTTTCTTAATTTCCGTATAAATAGCATCTCCCTTTAATCCAAACCCTAATTTTTTGTCAATTAAAACCCAAGAGCTTTCTCCTCTGGGCAAATAACTCATATCCGGAATTAAAACCGTATCAAATTCTAATCCCTTAGATTGATGAATGGTTAAAAGCCTTACCCCTTCTTGCTCGATATCTTGGGGAGGTTCAGAAGCAGCTATCCCATATTTTTGCAAGGCTTCTACATACTGTAAAAAATCCTTCCAAGAACTTTGGGGATTTTGGGCTTCAAATTCTCTCACAATTCTTAAAAACTTATACACATGTTTGGTAAACACCAACGGAAGAAGCCGATACCACTCTTCCAAAGACATCTTTTCTTTTTGTTCTACAAGCTGCTGAAGTAAGACCAAAAATTTCTGAATGTCTTTTTTCTCCTGTAAAAGATCATAGAGCTTTAGCCTTCTTCTGGCACGTTCAATCCCTAAGGAGGTAATCACTTTTGAGGAAAGACCACTCCAACTTGAAATACACACATTCCATAGGGCATAATCATCTTGAGGATTTAACACCCATTTTAAAAGAGACACGAGTTCACACACTTCTTGACTCTCATAAACATATCCACCATCCGTTCTCACCCAGGGAATGCCTTCTTGGGTCAGCGCCTCTTCATAAATATGACTAAAAGTCATCGCACGAAATAAAATGGCCATATCAGACCAAGAGGAGGAGGATGTTTTCTTTTTAACTTTTTTTAAATGCCGTGCCATCCAGGCGGCTTCTTGAATGCGCCCTTCTTCAGCCGTTAACGTATTTTCATCTTCTTTTCGTTTCCAATATTCTATAGGGTTACCAAATTCTTGCGTCCGTGCTGGCAAAGACGCTTGAAATCTAGATTCCAACAAGGGTTTAAATAAAGCATTTGTAAATTCAATAAGTCTTTGAGTACTCCTAAAATTTTCGACCATTTCAAAACAAAAACCTTCTTTTTGAAGCATATCTTGTTTTACATCATAAAAGAGAGACACTTCTGCCCCCCTAAATCGATAAATGGATTGCTTGGGATCTCCTACAATCATTAAAGAAACAAAATCCCTAAAAAACTCAACAATCTCTCGCTGAATATCATTAGTATCTTGAAATTCATCCACCATGATGAGTTTAAAAAGTTTCCGATAATGCGATAAAACCAATGTATTTTGTTTTAAGAGCTCCACACATTTGATTAAAAGATCATCAAAATCATAGGCACTCCGCTTTTGTTTGGCTTTTTCATAATGGCCTTTCACATGCTCAAATACACAAAAAAGATTCTTATAAAAATCTAAAGATAGAGGATCTACTTTAAGATCTTCTTTAAGAAAATGGAGGGTTTCCCGCTTTGAAAATAAAAACATAAGAAGCGTTTTTAATTTTGGAAATCCATCTTGAGATAAAAGAGAAATCACAGAAGGATCTCGACGATCCACCAGCTCTTTTAAAGATTGTTCAATGGCCTGATCTTTTAAAAAGAGAGCCTGCTCTTGCGTTAAAATTAAAAAATCAATAGGCGTTGTTTCTCTTAGAATGCGGTGACAAAATCCATGAATGGTGGATATCCAACATTTTTCAATAGGAATATCTACTTTATTCTGAATGCGTTCTTTAATTTCATGAGCTGCTTTTTCTGTAAAGGTAATGGCTACGATGGATTCTGGCTTAATCCCATATTTTTGAATATACGTCACCAATCGTTCTACTAAAATTCTGGTTTTCCCACTGCCGGGTTGAGCCTCTACCACTACAGATTGAGCCTGACTTTGAATGATTTTTTCTTGCGTTAACGTGTGCATAAAAAAAGAACAATTTTCTAAAAATTAAACTATATCCGAAGCTTATACACCAAAAATCACAGAAAAGAACCTGTTATCCACAAGCGTTGTGTATCACATATTTTTAGGAAGAGCGCAAAATATTCTTAAGCTGTTTGGCAGGCCGAAAAGTAGGAATATAGAAAGAATGAATGGTAATTTTTTCACCTGTTTGTGGATTTTTTACCACCCGCCCCTTTCGATGATTCACAAACCAGCGGCCAAATCCAGAAATTTTAACATCTTCTCTTTTTTTGAGGGCTTTTTGAATGGTATCAATAACGATATTGATGACTTTTTCAGATTCACGCCTCGTAATTACATTTTCTTTGGCTAGCTTTTCAATAAGTTCAGTTTTATTCACAACGATTTAGACAAAGTACTAAAAAATGAAAACCCGTGTCAAATATTTTCTGTATGTTCGCACACATTTTTTGTTTCACAAGAATCATAGCAGGTATGCGGAGTAGCGGGAAAAGAGAAAGATTCAATTTGGTGGACAAGCTCAAATATTTTTTCTACTGTTTTTTCTTTTTCCAACTGCCATTCAGAAAGCGTCGGGCACTCAAACCCTTTTTTCATTTCACTATTTTTAAGCATATAAAAAACACCCTCTGCCACATGATACCCTTTCAAAAACAGTGTTTCCATCGCCATAGCATACAATTGAAGTTGAAAACTTTTAGGGATATGAGATCCTGTTTTATAATCAATGACCTTAAATTCTTTTGTTTTTTCATCGATATCAATGCGGTCAATCTTTCCTCGAAGATAAATAGTTTTTCCTTTCCAAGAAAGAGGGAATTTATCAAAAGGGCGTTCAAAAAATGTTGGAGTAAACCGGCTTTTTGTTTGCCATTCTTTTTCTGCTTTTAAAAAGTGGCTTAGCCCTTTTTCAATCCTTAAACGGTCAGGATATAAAATTTCTTTTTTAAACTTATCCGAAATCACAGCATATGCTTCTTCACAACATTTTTCTAAAGAACTAGGTTTTGTAAAATATCTAAATAAAATAGTATGAACGAGCTCCCCTTCTTCAGCATAGGACAATTCAGAAGTTATTTTTTTTTCAGGCTCTAAATGCAAGCATTCCTTCAACAAAAATCCATAGGGGCACCGCTCATATTGGGTGAGCGCTCGAACAGAATAGCTCTGGGGTAAAATCTCTTCTTTTTTTTGCTTGAGTACTAGCAAAGAAAGAGGCTTTAAAGATTTTAAAATTACTTGAGGCACTCGTTCTGCCAGTTCCGATTGAAAGGCGAGTTTTTTAAAAGAATAATTTTTATGCTCTTCTAAAAATTCTTTAAATGAAACCGTCAGATGATGCGTATAACTCACATACAGTTTTTTGGAATGGCTTATCAAAAAAGACAAAAGTTCTTTTGTTTCTTCTTTTGTTTCAGCCTGTGTTTTAAAAACATTCTTTCCCAGCTTCTCATTAAAATAGCTTCTTTCATCTTCCGTCATTAAAAAAGCGTCTTTGGCCACATAAGAAGCTCCTGAAATAAAAACGGCTCCCATCTCACCAAAAACAACGGTATTAGGCTCAAAAGGAAAAATAGAAACACACTCGACGGTATCTCTAACGTCATTCCAAAAAGAATAAGGAATATGTTCACGATTAAAGATAACTTTAAAATCTGATTTTTGGCGTTCCAGATCACCACTAAAAATGTAAATAGAAGAAAGAGGCGTTTTTTTCTTAATGAGCTTACCAATTTCTTGGGCAATAGAATTAATTTCACTTTCCTGGGTAGGGGCTTCCCAGACAGTCAAAGGAGAGGGCTTAAGGGCTGATGAAAGAGTGCTAATTTTTTTTACTTCTGCAAACGTGGATAAGTGCTCTAGGAACTCTTCTTGTACGGGGGAAAGCTGATGCGCCAGAACCATTATTTTATCTCTATCTACATAGCCTTCCGGGTCCTGTCGCCGACTCTTCATGCCACCCGACTCTTCATGCGCTGCATACACCTCTGCTACCTTTACATAAAAATCCTTTTTAAATGAAGGAAAGCTGTGCGCTACTTTTTGAAATTCTTTCGGAGATACTTTGTGAGATTTTAAACATTCAATATATCGTTCGATAGCCCCTCTCCACTCAAATTTAATATCAAGCGATTTGTCCGGGATGACAGGCTTTTGTTGAATAAATTTCTGAGCCAGCGTCTCTATAGAAATAATAGAAGCCCTTGCATCTTGATACTCTGTTTGAAGTTTATAGTGAACACTCGGATGTAGCGTAACAATCCACGATTGAGCCATACTCAAAGCTCATAGCATGAAATTAACCAGGAAGAAAGATCGTAAACGTCGTCCCATGCCCCACTTCACTTTTGGCAGCAATGGTCCCTTTGTGGAGATCAATAATTTGCTTACAAATGGATAAGCCCAGTCCCGTTCCCTTCTCTCCCGCCGTGGGCTGAGGGGAAAGTCTGGCAAATCGATCAAACAGTCTTGGAAGTTCTTTTTCTGGAATTCCCACCCCTTGATCTGAAATTGTAATTTCAATACCCTTTTTTACTTTTTTAAGTTGAATCGTAATATCCCCGCCAGATTTTGAAAATTTCATGGCGTTCGTAATCAAATTTTCTAATACTTCTAACAAACGCAAGGGATCTGCCAACACTTCTGGAACTTTAGGATCAATCACCGTTTTAATGTGAAGTTTTTTGGCACCGGCTGCCATTTCATTCATTTTAAATACTTCTTCAATCAATTTTTCCACATTGACCTTTTGAAATTCAACTCCTACTTTTCCAGCTTCAATTTTGACCACATTTAAAAGATCTGAAATCAGGTTAAAAACAACTTCCGCTTCTTGTTTTACTTTTTTTAGATGCTCCAATTGCTCCGGTGTCCAACTTTTTTCTTTTTTCAAAAGTAGTTCTTCTGTTAATTTTTCAATACGTCCAATAGGGCCTTTAATATCGTGGCTCGCCATTCCTAAAAATTGGTTTTTAAGCTCATTGAGCTCTTTTAACTCTTCCAGTGCTTTCTTTAACCGAAGGGCGGATCTGACACGCGCTTCCAGTTCTTGAACACTAAAGGGTTTGGTCACATAGTCATCTGCCCCAAGAGAAAGTCCTTTGACTTTGCTCTCTACGTCATCTTTCGCCGTTACTAAAATAATGGGAATGTTTTTAAAATGAGTTCTTTCTTTTTTTAAAATTTCGCACACCCGAAATCCATCGAGATCGGGCATCATAATATCTAGAAGAATAATATCAGGCTCAAATTTCTCTGCTTTTTCAATGGCTTCTTTCCCACCATATGCCAAAATTGTCTCAAACTCTTTTAATTTAAAATACTGGTCTAAAATATCCACATTATCTTTCACATCATCTACAATTAAAATTTTTGATTTTGTAGCCACGCTATGCCGCCTCCTTTAATTTTTCTTCTTTAGATTGATAAATAAAAGGAATTTTTACTGTCAATATGGTCCCATTTCCAGGAACACTTTCTAGATCAATAGTTCCTCCTAAAATCGTGACAAAGTTTTTACAAATCGCCAGTCCTAATCCAGAACTTTCTGGGTGCGTTGAGGTATTATTAAATTCTTGAAATACCGTAAAAAGATGTTCTTGTGAAATCCCTTTCCCCGTATCGGTGACCGAAAAACAAAGGCACTCTTCTTTCTGTCTTACAGAAACCTTAATGCTTCCTTTCTCTGTAAATTTAGCAGCATTGGAAAGAAGGTTTAAAAGAATGCGCTTTATTTTAGCTCGATCTGTTTGAAGATGAGGAAGGTGGGTTTGAACTTCTTTTAGGAGCGTAATTTTTTTTCCATGAATTAAAACTTCGGCTGCTTCCAAACATTCATCTAATAAAGTCTCAAAGGAAAATTCTTCGACACTTATTTTCAGTTGTGCGGCCTGCATTTTAGAAAACTCTAAAATTAGATTGATCATCTGAAGAAGTTCTTGCCCATGCTTTAAAACATTATTCAAATTTTTCGTCTGTTGAAGGGATAAATTCCCTTTGTCTGAAAGCACAATTTGCGTAAATCCTAAAATACTATTTAAGGGAGTTCTTAAATCATGAGACATATTAGATAAAAACTGAGATTTCAGTTCATTGGCTTGCAAGAGCTTTAAATTAGCCTGAGTCAAAGCTTCGGTTCTTTCTTGAATATTTTTTTCAAGGAAAAGAATACTTTTTGAAATCAACGTTCCCAAAACAATGCCGCACATCATAAATAAAAGGGTAAATCCTAAAATGGTTAAATATGAAGAACGTTTCAAACCTAAAATAGCTGAACTAGCGGTTTGCATTTGACTAGACAGTATCTTTTGAACTTTCCGTCCCACCAAAGCCCCGTCTTCATAGGTTTTTTGAAGCTCATCAAGTTGAAAGGAAACAGTTCCCAGCTTTGAAACTTCATCTTCACTAATGAGAAAAACACCGTCTTCTCCTTCCACTTTTTCACAAAATCGGGTGTAGAGTACCGTGACCGCTTGCAATTCTTTTTGATCTTTGGGCTGAAATAATTGTTTAAATACCTCAAAACTTTTTGAAAATTGCACCATATAAGAGCGAAATTTTTCTTTGCTTTGAATAATGCGAGTTTCTTCTTCTTTACTTTTTTCTGGTGTTAAAGAAAGAGGTGTTGATAGCGCGGGTTGATATAAATACCGCTGCTCTAAGAGCATTACCTGAAGCGCAATGTTCGTAAATTGAAGGGTATTATTTTTGGCATATTTCCCTGAGATAGAATTTAATTTTTGAATTATTTCTTGAACAATGCGATTGGCTTCTTTAATTTCATCATAGCGAGAAAGAGAGAGTTTCAGTTGATCTTCATGAGCCGTCATGAGTAAAATACTGACTGCCTCAAATTTTTCCTGAGATTTTTTAATATCTCCCCAATGAGATTTTAATTCTTTAGAAAGAGCAGGGATTTCTGACACTTTTTCTAATTCTTCTTTAGATGATTGAAAGGCATCGTCAAATTGCTTTTTTAAAAATGAAATTCTAAAAGAATCTTGCTCCAGGGCATATTGAATTGCCAAGGCTCTTGAAAATTCCAGAGAATGAAGCGCATTCATGACCGAAGAAGCCAGGGGATAGCCTGTTTTTGCAATAGGGTAAGAAAGGCGATAAACCCGTTGCACTCCCTGAAAGGCAATAATCCCACTCACAAAAATTAAAAAGCTAAGCACCCCTACTAGGCACAATAGTTTTTTACGAAGAGAAAAGGATTCGAATTTCTCTTTTAATTTCAATAACTTATGCCTTGCTTGTTTAAAATATAAAAAATCCATATCAGCACTCTTCTTTTCGGCAAGATCCAAAGAAATCATAAGCATAAAAAAATCCCTCTGAAGTTTAAGCCCCAGAGGGATTTTACAAAGTACTAGATTCCCGCCTGCGCGGGAATGACAGTTGAAAAACGGTTTAGTTTATTTCGTTCAAAGGTTGAATGGTATAGACTCGTTCAGGATTTCCAACGATTTCCATCGTAGCATCCATGGTTCCACACCAGCCATATCCTTCTCTCACAGAAGCTTCCCATAGATAGGGACGATAGTCTTCACATACGCGTTGGCTATGATCTATTAATACCACGGTAAAGCGATGTTGCATTTCACGCGTTTTTTCAACAGGTAAATAATGAAGAATAGGCTCTGGACGAAGACTGGCAATATATTGAACAGAACCACATCCCACGTCTCTTTTATCTGTAATTACCAATTTTTGAGATACAAATTGATCACTCTCATCTGAAGACAATTTCACAGAAGGAACCGTATAGGTCAATAACATGCCTGTGGGGTCAGTATTATAGGCTCTATAACTATCGCGTTTGGTAAGTTCCAAAAAGATGTTACTGGCCAATTCAAAATGGCCTTGAGCATCTACTTTTTCCATAGCGGCTCCGAAGATGGGTCTTTCATGCCCAGGTCTCATCACAATCGCACCAGCGTTTGTGGTTACGAACACTATTGTTAATACGGTTAAGATTATTTTTTTCATTTTAAGATACCTCCATTTAAGTTTTGTCATTCTGAGCGTTAGCGAAGAATCCAGATCCTTCATTTCATTCAGGATGACGTGTTAATGGGACCTATGTATCTAATTCCTTGCATTATTGGAAATTATTAGTATTGATATGAACTCATTATGATTATTGATAAGCTAAATTTGAACCATCTGCGACTTTTTGAATGTGTTTACCGAACACACAGCATGACTAAATCCGCCCAAGAACTTCACCTGACTCAATCCGGAGTGAGCCAACACATGAAAAATTTAGAAGATTCCTTAGGTATAAAACTTTTTGACCGCATTAAACAAAAACTCATTCCTACACCTCCGGCAAAAATCTTCTATGAGAGCTGCAAACAAGGTCTTTGGTCTATTGAACACACCCTAGAAACCCTGCAAGGAGTTCAAAAAGAACTTTCCGGAACCGTATCCATTGGCATGCCGATTGAGTTTGGCACTAACTGTGTCATCCCTATTTTATCCCAATTTTCCAAAACCCATCCCTTGCTTCATCTGGATATTCGTTTTGGATATGCCTACGAAATGAATGCCCTTATTTTAAAAGGAGATCTGGATTTTGCGTTTGTCGACTCTTTTGGATTTGATCGACGAATTCACACAGAACCTACTTATGATGAAATCCTTCTTCTCTGCGCTTCTCAGTCGTACTTAAAAAAGAAAGGTTCCATTCGGAAAGAAAAAAAATATTTTGAATCCCTACACTATATTGACTATTTAAAAGGCTCTCCGGTTTTACGCATGTGGTTTAATCATCACTTCCCTAAAAAACATTTTGCACTCAACACCCGATCAACCGTCATGGATGTTCAAGGAGTGGCAACTTTAATTCTTTCAGATTTAGGGGCGGGCGTTTTACCCAGTCACCATATTTTAAAGTTAGGGACAAAATCTAAATCCCTTCACATCTTTAAAGAAAAAACATTAAAACCTCTTAAAAATACCATTCATATTGCTTACTTACGTGAGAAAAGTCATTCAGCTGCTACCACGGCCATTTTGGGTTCATTAAGATTTCATGAGAGCCACTAACACTCTCTTCTAGTAGGCGTAAAATAGAAATTAAGGAGACGTGTATGAAACTACTTCGCAGAATATGTGTGCGATGGGGAAGCGTAGGTTTGTGCATAGGACTTGCAAGTTTTCTGAATATGTCTGCACAAGCTCAAGACATTGGTGCATCCATCATCGAACGCGCCGAGCATGCTGCTGGAATGGCAGAAGGTCCAAGTCTATCTATGGAACGTAATGCCATGAACATGGCACATGCAACCATAGAACGAGCCATGACGGCGACTCATGAACGTCGTGGAGAAAATATTCGTATGCCTGAAGTGACCTCTAACATGGAGTTTAAAGGAAATATTGAAAAAGAAATGATGTCTAAAATGAACCATGAAATTGCAAAAGCAATTGAACATCAGATGATGGGGATGACAGAAAAAGAAGATTTTAAAGATACCCAGAAGGGCAAAGACCAAAATCAGAAATTTAATGAGGGAAGCAATAAAGATAAAATGGCTTCTATTTTCTTCGAAGACAAATTAACTAAAGACTCCTCAAAGCTGTCCTTTAATAAAGAAGAAGGTTTGAAAAAAGGACGAACTGTAGCCTCAGCCTCTAACAATGGCGGTGGTAATAATAACAATAATGGCGGTGGTAATAATAATAACAATGGTAATAATGGAGGAGGCAATAACAACGATAATAAAGATACTGATAAAGATAAAAAAGATAACAAAGAAGAAAAAGGAGGGAAAAAGAAATAAACTTAGCGCCAATTATCGAAAGATAGATGTTCCAAACATATGGAATACTGAGTACATTACTCTTAAGGGAAGAGCGTGCGTCACAAGCTTTATCTTCCCTTTTTTAATGGCCTCCACTACCGCTGAAGACGTCTTCCCTGCCTCTACCATCGTATACGTATGATTCATCTGCGCTAAGGTATGTGCATCCGATGTCCCCACCAAAGGCTTCTCGTATTGCTTCGAAATCCGAACCGCTTTTCGATTAAAATTAATCCAGTTTAAATAAAAATGACAGTACTCAACAGCATCAAAGACATCAATATGGTCAATAAGTTTTTGTTTAAGTGTGGTCGAAGCCGGAAAAAAAGGATGAGCCGCAATAATTAATACTTGAGGGGTATGAATATTTTTTAAATCCTCTATTTTTTTAAATCCCAAAGGCCCCAAATAATTAATCAGTAAAATATGCTTTTTTTCAACGGTAACTTCCACTCCTGGCAATAGTAAAATCCCTCTTACCGCAGCATATTCTCTTAAATAAGGACTATAGGTAATTTTATTGTGATTTGTAATGGAGAGCACTTCAAATCCCAATTTTGCTGCATGATCAATCAGGGCTTCTGCAGAATGGCGCACAAATTTTTTATCCTGGGGATCATCTTTTGTGTGCATGTGAAAATCTGCTTTTAAAAGTTTGGTCAGCGCCATGAGAGTTTTTGTAAAAGTTCTTTAACTTTTTCCTGCGTTTGTTTTGGAGTTTGAGAATTATCAATCACAACCATAGCCCTTTTTTCTTTTTCTTCTAAAGATAATTGAGTCTGGATCCACTTTTTGGCTTCTGTCATTGAAATGCGTCTTTTTTGCATACATCTTTTAAGTTGTTGTTCTGGCGTACAGGTGACTACTATCACCCCATCAAAATCTTTCTCATAACCAGCCTCAAAAATGAGAGCTGCTTCTACCAGAATATTTTTTTTCCCTTCTTTAACCAAAGTTTCAATCTGATGCCGAATCGCTTCCATAATCAAAGGATGCGTGATGGCTTCTAACTGTTTTCGCTTTACTGCATCTGAAAAAACAATTTGAGCTAATTTTTCACGATCTAGTTTCCCCTCTGGGGTCAATACGGTTTCTCCAAATACTTCTCGAATTTTGTAAAAAGCAGCTTTTCCGGGTTGACAGATATCCCGAGAAATATGGTCAGCATCAATCACAGCCACTCCTAGCTCTTTAAAATAAGCACAGACAGTAGATTTTCCCGTGGAAATTCCACCAGTTAGCCCATATACCTTGGCCCCTTTTGCCATGGGAAATAGTTTACCCACTCCTTAACGGCAAGTAAATAACTATATTTAAAAACTTATGGTATAATAAGAACTTAAGGGGGGTATCGTTCACTTCATGGCTTTCCAACCCACAAAATTTGGGAAATTTCTCCTTCTGGATAAGATTGCCACTGGCGGGATGGCTGAAATCTTTATGGCCCAGACCGTTGGCCCAGGAGGCTTTGAAAAAATTGTTGCCTTAAAGCGCATTCTTCCCAATTTAAGCTCCAACCAAGAATTTATTTCTATGTTTATTGATGAGGCCAAGGTCACAAGCCAACTCACTCATGGCAACATTGTCCAAATTTATGAATTTGGTGAAATCGATCAAAACTATTATCTCTCCATGGAATTTGTGGACGGAAAAAATCTGCGCCAAATCTTGGCTCGTGCCGAAGAAATCAAACGCATTCTTCCTCTTGAACATGTTGTCTATATCGTCAATAAAATTTGTGAGGGATTAGATTACGCCCATCGATTCCGAGATAAGAGGGAAAGAGAAGCCCTTCAAATTGTTCACCGAGATATTAGTCCTCAAAATATTCTTCTTTCTTACGAGGGTGAAGTAAAGCTTATTGATTTTGGCATTGCTAAAACCCGAAGCCAAGATGGAAAAACAAAATCCGGAGTTTTAAAAGGAAAATTTGGCTACATGTCTCCAGAACAGGCCAGTGGCACCCCCATTGACCAACGAACCGATATTTTCTCAACCGGCATTATTCTTTTTGAAATGCTCACCCATCAACGGCTTTTTGCAAGCAATAATGATTTGGCCACCCTTAAAAAAATTCAAGAAGCTAAAATTCCTGCTCCCAGCTTGTTCAATCCAGACATTCCTTTTGAATTAGAAGAAATTGTTTTAAAAGCACTGTCCAAAGATCCCAATAAACGCTATCAAACAGCTCATCAATTTCACCGGGATCTTTCAAAATTCCTTCACACTTTAAATCCCGATTTTACATCGAGTCATGTGGCTTCTTTTGTTCGTTCTTTATTTGCCTTAGAAATTTTAGAACATAAAAAAACGATGATTGAGGTAGCCAAACCTCCAGAAATAGAAAAGAAAGTCCTAGAAGTTACTCCAGAAAAAACAAAAGTTTCGGAAGTGAAAGAATCTACAAGAACCGATGTCCAATGGAAGGCAGATAAAGAAAAGGTTGAAGAAGAAATGCCTCTGCCTCAAGAACCCTATACCCACAAAGTCTGGCTACAAATTGGTGTTTTAGGATTAGCCGTAGTTACCTTGAGCCTTCTTCTTTTATTTTTAAATCAAAATCCCACTCGAATGATTCAATCTGAAATCCCTCAACAATCTAAACCCACTCCCGTTACTCAAACATCAGTTTTAAGAATTGATACGGACCCCCAAAATGCAGATGTGCATATTGATGAAAAGCTCTTTGGGCAAACCCCTTTGGCTATTCCTCACCTTCCTCAACATCAAGAATTAAAAATACTGCTTAAAAAAGCAGGTTACCAAGACGTGGAAGAAAATATATCCTTGACAACCCCCACCCATAACATTAATAAAATTTTAGTTGCTATTGGGAGTGGATTCCTGAATATTAAAACCGTACCCAATAGCGATATTTATGTTGATGGTACTAAAATTGGCACAACGCCCATTTTAAAATTTGAAATTACCGCCGGAAAACATACGATTCGTGCCGTCAATACCGAATTAAACTTGACCGCGGAAAAGGATATTAATATTGAAGTCGATGAAGTTAAACTGGTGGATGAAACAGAATTGGTTTTTCACCCTGTCCCATAACCTCTTTCCTACATCTTTATGACAGTCATTTCTCACACATTGACGAGCACATTTCGAAATCGCATCGCACAAAGTGCTGGCCATATTGCATTTAAACGAAAAGTGAATAGTACCTGGGAAGACATCACCTTCCAAGAATATTATAATTTCGTTCAAGAAATTTGTTTTGCCTTAATCGAGAGTGGCGTTGAACGAGGAGATAGAGTAGCACTTCTTTCACAATCCTCGGCGGAATGGGCCTTTTGTGATTTAGCTATTTTAAGCGCTGGAGCCATCACGGTTCCTATTTATCAATCCAACATTACTTCTGAAGTAGAATATATTTTACAAAATTCTCAAGCCAAAGCTATTTTTGTCGAAAATGAACTCCAACTTGAAAAAGTGCTATCCGTTCAAAAAAATCTCCCCCACTTAAAAACCATTGTTATTTTTAGACACAATAAAGATCCCAAAGAATTGGCTCCCGCTCTTCCTTTAGAAGAATTTTGTCAAAAAGGGATTCATCATAAAACTCAAAATCCACAAAAATTTGATGAGCTCCTTCAAAAATCAAACCCCCAAGATCCTGTAACCATTGTCTATACGTCGGGGACCACCGGCGTCCCAAAAGGGGTCGTCTTAACACATGCTAATTTTATTTCGGAGCTCTCTGATATTGTCAACACCCTCTCTCTCACAGAAAAAGACATGATTTTAAGTTTTTTACCGTTTGCTCACATTTTTGCTCGAGTAGAACTCTACTGTGGATTGGCTTTTGGGTGGACACATGCGTTTGCAGAAGGCATCCCACAACTTGTCGATAATTTGTCCGAAATTCGCCCCACTTTTATGTTTGCCGTCCCTCGAATTTATGAAAAAGTATATAATAAAATCCTTTCTCAAGTGGCCGATGGATCTTCGTTAAAAAAGAAAATCTTTTTTTGGAGCATGAATGTCGGAAAAGAAGTCAGTCAAAGATTACAAGGCGGACAAAGCCTTACCCCCCTTCTTTCTCTAAAATACGCGTTAGCCACAAAGCTTGTTTTTCAAAAATTAAAACAAAAATTTGGTGGTCGCATCCGTTATTTTGTTTCAGGAGGAGCTCCTCTCAGTCGGGAAATTGCAGAATTTTTCCATACTGCTGGATTTTTGATTTTAGAAGGCTACGGGTTAACCGAAACCACAGCGGCTATCTGTGTGAATAAAGACACAGATTATGAATTTGGAACTGTCGGTCCCGTTTTAGGAGAAGTTCAACTTAAAATCGCCCCAGATGGAGAAATCCTGGTAAAAAGTTCTAAAATTTTTAAAGAATATTATAAAAATCCCGAAGCCACCCAGGAAGTGTTTAAAGAGGGTTGGTTTTGCACCGGAGATATTGGCTATATCAATGAAAAGGGCCATCTTAAAATCACCGACCGCAAAAAAGATATTATTGTAACATCGGGCGGAAAAAATGTAGCTCCTCAAAAAATTGAAAACCTTTTAAAAACCAATCGCTATATTAGCCAAGCCATGGTGTATGGAGACAAAAAAAATTATTTAACCGCTCTCATCACGTTAAATGATGAAGAAATGGTAAAATTTGCCCAACATGAACATCTGCCCTCTTTAAAAAATGAACTCTACCACCACCCTAAAGTTGAAACACTCATTTCTACCGTTATTTCTGAAACCAATAAAAACCTTCCCAGTTTTGAAACCATTAAAAAATTTAAAATCTTAAAAAATGACTTTACCATTGAAACAGGAGAATTGACTCCCTCTCTAAAGGTAAAACGAAAATATTGCAGCGAAAAATATAAAGATGTTCTCCAATCCATGTACGAATAAGAGGAGGCCTTACACTCATGAATCCAAAAATCATTTTTGAAGAAAAAATTGCTCGTCGGTTTCAAGAAAATCCAGATCTCGGAAAAGAAATTAATGCCATTTATTTATTTAATATTACCGGTATTGAGGGAGGCACCTGGTCAATTGATTGTACCGATCAAAAAAGTGAAGTGAAATCTGGATCTACCGATAATCCCCACTGTACCATTACCATGGCAGATAAAGACTTAGTAAATCTTGTTCAAGGAACCCTAAATCCTCAACTTGCTTTCATGACCGGAAAACTTAAAGTCAAAGGGGATTTAGGCTTAGCTTTAAAGCTCGGAAAAATTCTTAAAGCTTAACCCACCCATGTACTCTGAAATTATTCTAGACGGGCTCCTTCTTCATCACCCTATTTTTTGGAAAAAAACGAGAGCCATTTTAGTTGCTTATGGTGTAAATAGTAACGGTTCTAAAAAACTTATCCATTACATGCTTCCTTCACATGAAAATGAACGAGACTGGAAATTATTTTTAGCCGATCTTAAAAAAACAGGCATCAAAGAATCTGACATAAAATGTATTACTTCTGACGGAATGAATGGATTAAAAAACGCGGTTTCAGAAATATATCCAAACACTTCCCATCATATTTCAGACTCTATTCGGATTCATCCTCTTTCTGTTTGGCTCAAAGTCTATGTTTCTTCTAAAAATCCTAAAAAACTAAGGCTTTTTATTGCCTGGCCTTTGGCGCTTTTGTATTTATGGCTTTTTAAGGCTACACCCACATCTTTAGCCATTGGCATTCTTTTTATTATTTTAGGAGAATTGATTAGACTCTGGGCAGCAGGAACTATTATTAAAACCAAAGAGTTGACCATTTCTGGTCCTTATGCTTTTACCCGAAATCCGTTATATATAGGAAGTTTTAGTATTGGAGTTGGATTTTTAATTTTGGGACAAACCTATTGGCTTTTTATTCCCCTACTTTTACTCTTTTTTTTGATTTATCAAGATACGGTTCAAAAAGAAGAAGAATCCTTAAAAGAACATTTTGGAAATCCCTTTTTATACTATATGTCTCATGTCCCAAAATTTATTCCTCACCTCACTCCCTTTCGGGATAGTCATTTTCAATCCTGGCCCTTTTCTTTAAAGCGCTGCTACGATAATGGAGAATTGAGAACGCTTGCCGTTATTTCTTTTGCTCTGGCAGGGCTTCTATATTTTCTCTTTTAATTTGAAAATTTGCCTTGCCCCATCTTAGATCATCTATATAGAATGATAATGATATGAAATTGTCCTTACGATTCATCGTACCATTGCTGGTGGTTTTATTTCTTATTGCTTTAAGTATTACTCCACTGGTGGATACTCTTACCTTTCATTGGTTTACAAGAGACTTGGATCTGAGAGGAAAATTAATTTCTAATGCTGTCCACGACTCTTTGGCAAGACGACTAGCCCTGGGAGAAAAATCAAAAATTGTATCTTTACTTACAAAAATTACTCTAGATGATCGTCTTATGGCTGCAGGCTATTGTAGCAGCGACGGAATACTTCAATATAAAACGGAACTTTTTCCAAAAGAAATTAAATGCCTTAATCCTGAATTTGAAATCAAACCATCAAAGGTAATGAAATTAAAAAGCGGGGATATTCACATTACTAAAAATCTTTTAATGGTAAAAGATAGGCTCTTAGGACATATTTTTTTAATTCATGACATGAGCTTTATTGAAAAAAGAAGTCAAGAAACCAAATGGTATGTGCGTATATTTTTTATTCTCCTTGGAATTATTATTTCGATTTTAACCGTTATGATTGCGCAATGGAGCTGGAGAGGCTGGATTGGAGCCATGAGAACGCTTCTCACAGGAGAAGGAATTTTTAAACCTTCTTTTGAAATGACTTCCTCAGAAGTAAAGCCCTTGGTAAAAGATTTAAGAGCTCTCATCAAAGAACTTCAAACCAATCAGCGCATTCGGGACGAAAGTTTAATCAGTTGGACACCCAAAGTTTTAAAAGAAATTTTAAATAAAGAACTTTCAGGAGATGAAATCATCATTGTTTCAAATCGAGAACCCTATATTCACAATCGCACAAAAGAGGGAAATATTGAAGTTCAACATCCTGCCAGTGGCTTGGTAACCGCATTAGAGCCTGTGATGAAAACATGCTCTGGCACCTGGATTGCTCATGGAAATGGAAATGCTGATCGGGAGTTTGTGGATGAAAAGAATCATCTTAAAGTTCCTCTAGACGATCCTAAATATATCTTACGACGTGTGTGGCTAACAAAAGAAGAGGAAGAAGGATATTATTATGGATTTTCGAATGAGGGTCTTTGGCCTTTATGTCATATCGCTCATACCCGCCCCACTTTTCGTTCTCAGGATTGGGAACAATATGTGCGTGTAAATAAAAAATTTTCTGAAGTTGTATTGTCAGAAGTTAAATCCAAAGACCCAATTATTTTAATTCAAGATTACCATTTTGCTCTTCTGCCAAAGCTCATTCGAGATAAACTCCCAGATGCAATCATTATTACTTTTTGGCATATCCCATGGCCTAATCCAGAAGCTTTTGGCATTTGTCCCTGGAAAGAAGAAATTTTAGAAGGGCTATTGGGAAGTACTATTGTTGGTTTTCACATTCAGTTTCATTGTAACAACTTTATTGAAACCATCGACCGGTTCCTGGAATGTCGTATTGATAAGGAACACTCTACTATTTCATTCTTAGAAAAAATGACCGCAGTTAAAGCCTATCCTATTTCTATTGAATGGCCTCCCCATTGGTTAGATTTACAAAAACCTATTCAAGAATGCTGTCATAAAATTCGCTCTCTCAATGGCCTTTCCAATAAAACCTTAGTGGGCTTAGGTATTGAACGTTTAGATTATACCAAAGGAATTATTGAAAGATTCTTAGCTGTAGAAAGGCTTTTAGAGCAACATCCCGAGTGGCTTGGAAAATTTTCATTTATTCAAATTGCAGCTCCTTCCAGATCTAGAATTGAAACCTATCGCCACCTTCAAGAAGATGTCAAAAAAGCATCAGAACGCATTAATAAAAAATTCAATAGTTCTCAAAACCCTCCTATTATCTTAAAAATAGAACATCATGAACCTTCCCAAATTTTTGAATATTATAGAGGGAGCGATCTTTGTTTTGTGAACTCCCTTCATGATGGAATGAACCTTGTCGCAAAGGAATTTATTTCTGCCAGAAATGACGAACAAGGGGTACTTATTTTAAGTCACTTTACAGGAGCTTCTCGAGAACTTCCGGAGGCCATTATTGTCAATCCCTATGATATTGATGAGTCAGCAGATGCGCTTCATGCAGCACTTTCGATGCATCCTTTTGAACAAAGAGAAAGAATGCGTAGCATGAGATCGTACGTACAAGAATATAACGTATTTCGATGGGCCGGTAGAATGCTTATTGATGCATCCCGCGTTCGTCAACGGAATCGCATTTTACAAAGGCTCGCCACCATGGCTATTCGCCGAGGAGAAAAAGAATTTTGGAAAGCCAATATTGATGAAGCCCTTTTTCACTCAAGCAGGACTTCAAAAACTTAAAACATACTGCCATCCTCAAACTCTATTTGCTTTTGATTATGATGGGACCCTTACTCCTTTAACGTCAAAAATTTCTGAAGCAAGACTTCCTCTCAAAACACAAAAACTTTTAGAAACATTATATCTATACACCCCCATTGTTATTGTTTCAGGTAGAAGCATTACTGATCTAAAAACCCTGTGCTCTTTTACCCCTACACTGTTTATTGGGAATCATGGTCTAGAAGGGCTAAAGTTAGAAAAAAAATTAAAAATAAATTTTTATAAAATATGTAAAAAATGGAAAAAACAGCTTTTAAATATCACGCCTGATATTCAAGGCATTGAATTAGAAGATAAAAAATATTCGCTCTCCATTCACTATCGTAATGTACGAGCGAAAGTAAACACAAAGGCCTTACTCCTACGTCATCTTTCAAAATTATATCCAACACCCAAGATAGTTTTTGGAAAATCAGTGATCAATATATTACCTTTTTCTAAATTCAATAAAGGAACTTCATTAAAAATTGCCATGCATCAACTTAAAATGAAACGCGCTATCTATGTTGGGGATGATCAAACCGATGAAGATGTCTTTTGTTTACCTACTCATTCAATTTTAAAAATACGAATAGGAAAAAAGAATAATTCTCATGCGCATTTTTATCTTAAAAATCATTTTAAAATAAATCAGTTTCTCACTGAGGCCTTGAGCTTATTTCTTCGGTGATAAAGCACCTGTCATTGCGAGCCGAATGAAATGAGGTGTGGCAATCTCATCGGGGGCAGGTCAGTTACAAAACTTCAGGATACCACCTGGTTTTCCGATAAGTAGTATACAATGGAACCTAAGCGAAAACTGTTCTCTTTTTTTAGCATAAAAGCACTATCCTTTGGCATTATTATTCTTCCAATTATTGTCTTGGGGGTTTTAAATTATCAAAAAATATATCCTATAGGGGCTCAAGCTCTTATCTATGGGGCTGCTTTTCTTTTCACAAGTGGAACGGCAATTTTTATTCTGTGGACTTTTGGACGGCAAAAACGAATAGAACAATTATTGTTTATAAGTGAACGACGATATTTAGCCTTGATCAATAACATTCCTTCTATCTTATGGACAGCAGATCAAAATGGATACCCTCTATTTATGAGTCAAAACGTAGAAAAGATTCTGGGCTACAGTCCAAAAGAAATGTGTGTTCCAAACAAAAATCCATGGCTTGAAAGGATTCATCCAGAAGATGTTCAATTAGTTAAAGGTGCATATGAATCTGTTCTAACAAATAAAGCAGGAGAGGTAGCATTGGAATATAGGATTCAAAGGAAAGATGGACAATGGATATGGTTAGAAGGTAAAATTTTGGATCCCCGGTCTCTCTCTCTCTCTCTCTCTCTCTCTCTCTCTCTGCGCAGGATAAGGGACGAGTCATATTTTATGGAATTTTTACAGATATCACTCATGAAAAAGAGCTTGAAATCATTGAGGAAAATAGAAATAGGGAGCTTGAATCTGCCAATGAAAGACTCAAAGAATTAGATACCTTAAAATCTGATTTTGTTTCTTTAGTATCTCATGAGTTTAAAACCCCCTTAACAGTAATGAGCGCGGCCCTAGACTGCATTAAAGAGGATGTTATTTCTGAAGTTAAATTACCCGACACCATTAAAATGCTTAAACGACAAGTGGTTCGCCTTAACACCTTGGTGAATGATGTTCTCGATGTTTCCAAAATAGAGTCTGGAAAAATGATGTATCATTTCAAAAACTGTAATTTTAATTCAATCCTTTCTCAAACTTTTGAAGAGTTCGCACAAAAAGCAAAAGAACTTGGAATTCACTTAATTAAAAAGATGGATTCCCATTTACCTTTCATTCGAGCTGATAAAGACAAGATCTTAGAGATTTTATCAAATCTCATTGGAAATAGTTTCAAATTTACGCCTCGTGGAGGAGAAATCAGGATAGAGGCAGGCATAAAAGAAGTCGATGAAGAATGGGTTGAAATTCGTGTAGTTGACACAGGATCTGGAATTCCAAAAGATAAGATTCAAAATCTGTTTGAAAGATTTGGCGATCATGCTTCTACAACAACTCAAAAAGGAACAGGTCTAGGCCTCTATATTGTAAAATCTTATATTAAAGCTCACCAGGGAGATATTCACATTGAAAGTGAAGAGAATGTAAAAACATCGGTTGTGTTTACTATACCTGTGGCAAGAACACCAAAAATATTGGTCGTTGATGATACTAAGGACATGTTGGCCCTGATTCAAGAAGAATTGAAAAGTGAAGGATACGATGTTCAAAGTGCTTTAAGTGGAAGGGGGGCTTTGGACATAATAGAAAAAGGAGAAATCCCTGATCTTTTTTTAACAGATATTCACATGTCTCCCATGAGTGGGCATGAACTCATTGGCAGACTTAGAGAACTTAAAACGACAGAACATATCCCTATTATTGCAATGACAGCTACGGATGAAGAGCTAGAATGGTTTAAGAAAAACAATAGTACAATTCAGGTTATCAATAAAGCAAAACTGCTAAAAGAGCTCTTGCCACTTTTAAAAGAAGAATTGGGAGATGTTCCTCAAAGAGATTCAGGGAAAGAAAAGCCTAAGCCTAAGTTAAAAAAGGGCGCTTAAATCATCAGAATATCCAACATCTGATTCCATGAAATTTTTAAACTAAGGAGGCACATATTCTCCTGAACTTGCTGAGGTTGCCACGTCGCCTTGCAGGCTCCTCGCAATGACGAGACAAACACAGCTGGCCGTTATTTCTTTTGCTCTGGCAGGGCTTCTATATTTTCTTTTTTAGGTTCGGGGAGCTTGGTGAATTTTTTAGGATCTAAAGACAATCGATCTAAGATAGTGGCATTCACCTGATAAACGGGTTTTTCAGAGGCTTTAGATACAAAAACACCGTCATTGGTTTTCTTGCCAAAAAGCAATTGTAGTTGGGCTGTTTTTTCATCTCGAATAGTAACTTTAAGTTGAGGGGCATTAAGCTCATATTTGGCTAACTCTTTTGGGGATTCATCTTCAAAGGTTTTTACTTCTAAGAAATTTAATGTATTTAAAAGTTCTGTCACTTTAGAAGCATCTGCCTCTTCTTTTTTAGGAGTTGAAAGAATAAACCATTTGTCTATTTCTTTTCCTGGCTCTTTCTTTAAGACTAATTTTGGCTCTTTGGCTTTTTCAAGAGTCACTTCTTGAGTTTTTGTCTCATCAAATGTAAAGAGCTTTTTCTCCCGAAAATCTTTTATGTCTTTATTTAATGTAGAGGAAATAAACTGGGGCACTAAAACCACTTTTTGGCTTGGTCCAACGGTTACAAACACAGAATCTCCCACAGGATTATCATCCCCAATACTTAAAATCTTTTTTTCTTTTTCTCCAGAAATCGTTATTTCAACTATATACTTTGAATCTTTTAATCCGTAAGGAACTAAATCATCGGCTTTTTCTGATACCACCCGAGAAAATTTAAGATCATAGAGAGAATCTACAATATTATTCCATACCAATTTATCAGCTTTTACTTTTAACGGTTCTTCTAAAAGCCATTCTTTTTCACCTGTGCGTTTAGCGGTAAATTTTCCTTTTTCTGTTTTAAGACTCACGGATTCCACTTTGTCTTTATCAAACACCCACACTTTTTCTTCTTTTTCTTTTTCAACTTTACGCTTTTCGCCCCCTTTAATTTCAATAAAATAGACATACGCTATCAGAATTAAGAAAAGCCCCCCTAAAATCCACGTTACTTTAAATTTATTCATGCAACCCTTCTCCGTAATGTCCACACGACCGTCCCAGATCCTAGTACAATCAAAGGAATTAAAATAATTGTCACAATAAAAATAGTTCGGACCTGCCAAGGAGTCAGCATCAACCTCCCCTGGCTTGCCTGATTGGGTCGAATCGAAATGGCGGTTTCATCGGCAATCATCCAGGCAATAGAATTTAAAAATAGATTTCCATTTCCCGCAAATTCAAAAGATCGGTTATTGGCAAAATCAGAATCTCCCATTACCACAAGCCTCATTTCATCTTCTTTTTTGGAACTTCCATCCCAATTTCCCCACGCTGCAACGGCTAAATTTAAAGGGCCTTTATGATCTTGCCCTTCATCAAATTTAACTTTTCCAGACTTCACAGAACCTACTTCCCCCCAGCTATTGGTAGAAGTTTTTCCAATGGATTCTACCTTGATATTTTTATTAGGAAGCGTTGGAGCAATCGTTAAAGAACGTGCCATGGGATAAAAAGAAGCTATTTTTTGTTCCTTTACAATATCATGCCCGCTATAGGTAGAGATAACAGGGGTCGCGGCCCCTTGTCCAAAGAGAGTGGCCACCGGATCAATAATCAAATCTTCCTGTGCAGTGATTCCCACAGAAGCTAGCACTGGATCTAATCCTATTTTTTTACTTTCAGGATCTAATAAAATAATCGCCCTTCCCCCTTTTTTCAAATACGCCAAAATAAGATCTGCTTCCTTCGGTAAAAAAGGTTTTTGAGGGCCAGGAATCACTACGCCTGTAGCATCTTTTGGAATTTCATTTACTTCTAAAAGCAAAAGATCTTTGACTTCATATCCGGATTCTTTCAATTGATTTTGAACCAACGAATACCCTTCTCGGTCTGTATCTTTAATCTCTTTTTCTCCATGCCCTTTCGTAAAATAAATGATCGGCGTTTTTTCTTTCCCCACTTTAATAATGGCATTGGTTAATTTTTCTTCAGACAATCCCTCAAATCGAGATTCCCGTTTTGATTTTTCAACGATCATGGTTTGATATTTTTTAACATTATATGCTTTAGCAATTTGGACATCTTTATCTGGATCCACAAATTTCACTTTCACCTTATCTGAGTAATAGGTATATTTATTTAAAAGATCATCAAATTGAGCCTTTTCTTTTGCCTGAAAAAATCCAGTCACTGTTACTTCATCCTTTAGCGCTTTAACTACTTTGATCGATTGCGGAGCTAAAGAAAAAAGTTTTTGTTGGGTAAAATCAAACCGCTTGTAATGCCGAGTACCCATAAAATTTAAGAGTGCTAAGATTCCAAAGACCACAAATCCTAAGATCACGGCATTAAGTGTATAAGATGTTGAACGTTGAAGTTGAAACTTCATAGGTTACCTCCACCGCTGAGATTCAATCGCTTGATGGGTTAAAAATAATCCAAAAAAGATAAAGCTCACATAATAAATTACATCTTTGGTATCAATCAGCCCCCGAATAAAATTGGCCAGATGATCAATAATAGAAATATAAGCCACTACTTTTCCAATAAAAGAATCTGGGGAGGCAGAAATCCAGCTAATAATCCAAAAGAACAAAAATAATCCAAACGTAATGGCACCAGCAGTAATTTGATTTTCTGTGAGAGCAGAAATAAAAAGTCCAAACGATAAAAATGCTGCACAAAATAAAAAAACGCCCAAATATCCTGCTAATATTTGTTTAATATCTGGATTTCCAAAAATCATTAAAACAATAGGATATATAAATGTCACTGAAAGCATCAACATCAGAAGTAAAAGCACAGAAAAGAATTTCCCCAACACAATTTGATAAGGATGAATGGGAGAAGTCAAAAGCAATTCAATGGTTTTCATTTTTCGTTCTTCTGCCAAAAGACGCATGGTAATCAAAGCCCCCATCAACAGAAAAATAACCGCCATGTTTCCCAGCACGGGTTGAATAATCATTGCATTTAAATTCATCTCTCCCATGCCTCCAAAAGCCATATAGCTTTGGGCACGCTTTAAAAAATCAATCATGGCTGCACAAAACATCCAACTCATAATGGCTACAAATACAATGACAACCAAATATCCAATGGGGGTTAAAAAATAATTCTTAAGCTCCCGCTTTGTTATAGCCCAAATACTTCTCATGAAGACATTCCTCCTTCATCTTCCGTCGTTAATTTTAAAAAGACTTCTTCCAAACTAAAGGACTGTAACTTCATTTCTAGAAGTCCCAGGTTATGGTTCACAACAGTTTTAGAGATCGACTCTAAAATAGAATCTCCCCCTTGGCATTCCACAATAAAGGTCCCTTTTCGTACCTCATCTCTCATGACCTCAATCACTCCAGGAATAGTTTTTAAAGTTTCAAACCCCTTTTCACTATTTTTAATTTTAATCTCGACACGATCGGTTTTTCTGAGTTGAGACGCCAATTGATCATACGTATCAATGGCCACAATTTTTCCTTCATTAATAATAATGATCTTTTGGCAGGTTTGCGTCACTTCAGGCAAAATATGGGTACTTAAAATGACGGTGTGATCTCCGGCCAATTCTTTAATCAGTGTGCGAATATCAATAATTTGTTTAGGATCTAATCCAATGGTTGGTTCATCTAAAATAAGCACTTGAGGATCATGAATCAGGGCTTGAGCTAAACCCACCCGCTGGCGATACCCTTTAGATAAATGACCAATAATCCGATTTTGTACATCTCCCAAATGACACCTGGCAATGACACGATCTATAGCATGTCTCACCTTATCTCTTGGAATATCTTTTAACTTGGCTACAAAATTTAAATAAGAACTCACCGTCATTTCAGGATACAAAGGTGGGGTTTCAGGTAAATACCCAATTCTTTTCTTCACTTCATGAGATTCATGAAAAACATCAAATCCACAGACCGTGGCCTTTCCAAAAGTAGCCGGCATAAAACAGGTTAAAATTCGCATCGTGGTTGTTTTTCCAGCTCCATTTGGGCCTAAAAACCCAATAATTTCACCTTGGTTCACGCGAAAAGAAATATCATCAATAGCCTTTAAATTCCCATACTGTTTAGTTAAATTTTGGACTTCAATCATTGTTTACTCCCTTTGGTACTGTATCCTATTGAATAGCAAAAATGAAATCTTCTTGTCAATAAGATGCAAAATTCTTTATACTTGATATATGAACTTGGGCAGGGGGATATGGGTCTTTCTGTTGTTTGTCTTTATTAGTATTACTGCCCATAGTACTCCCAAAATGCTATTTGATCCCAACGCCCTACCCTTTCCAAAAGTTCCTTTTCCCAACAACACTTTTACACTTCCTGATGCAACTTCTCCGACAGGGTTAAAAATTCATTACCCGTTTTTACTCACTAAAAACTCTCAATTTGAAAAAAGAATGAGAGATAGAATAAATGAGCTTAATGGATTTGGAACTTTTTCTCCTATTTTAGTCTCCTTTAGTGAGCCGTTGGATCTTGCCACCCTTCAGGCTTCTTCGATTAAAGTAATAAACCTTACCAAAACATCTTCTTCCTATGGAAAAACGGTTCCTTTGGATTTTGGATCTGGACTTTTTGAATATTTAATTGAAAAACCAACCTCTTATTTTCCCAATGATCCTCAAAGCACCCTTAATAATTTTTTATTTAAAGAATCTAACCGTAATTCCTTTTACGAAGACGAAACCAATACGGTGATTTTACGCCCTTTAACTCCGTTGGAAGAAGAAAGTCATTATGGCGTCATCTTAACCCATGCTTTAAAAGGCCTTGATGGAACACCTATCACAACGGATGTCCAATCTTCCCAAACACTTTTAGAAGAATTAAAAACGGCAGGTATAAATACCCAAGATATTGTTTATTGTTGGGAATTTACCACACAATCCATCACCCGAAATTTAAAACTCATCCGAGAGGGCCTTTATGGAAAAGGCATGCTGTCTCAACTTTCTTCCCAATATCCTCCTCAGTTTCGCGAGATTTCTGATCTTAAGACCTTTCCTTTTGATATCGATGGCAATAGCTATACGTTAACCCCCACAGTCCTTCAAAAAGTATTTGTAAATCTTACTTCTTTAGCCGCCAAACTTCATCTCATTGATGGATTCCCCTTTGATGAGCTCATTGATTGGAGTTCCGTCAATTATTTTGTATTTGGAAGTTATCTTTCTCCTCAATTTAATAAAAATAATTCTGAATCTTTGCAAAGCTCTGTTCCTGAACCCGTTTATTTTATGATGGCCATCCCCAAAGAAACCCCAGGACACAAAGCCCCTTTCCCTATCACCATCTTTGGACATGGGAACAAAAGAAACCGGATTGATGCCATTGGGCTAGCCAACAAAATGGCTGAAGGAGGAATGGCAACCATTACCATTGATGCTGCCGGTCATGGGCCTGATAATTTCTTAGCTGCCATTCCGGTTTATTTAAAACGTTTCTTTACTTTTCCTATGGCTGCCACTTCTGAAGAAAAAGAGGCAGTTAAAGAAGAACTAAAAGAACTAGGACAAATGGTGGGCGTTACGATTAATGACAAAGATTTACAAACAGAATCTCTCATAGGCCGCCTTATTGATCGAATTTTTAGACAAGGTATTTTACGTGTTTTGACCCGTGAAGGAAGAGCCACCGATGTCAATGAAGATGGGATTACAGATTCTGGAGAAGATTTTTTCTCTGCTAACTTTTTTTCTACCCGAGATATTGTCCGTCAAACCATTGTAGATTTTTTTCAACTGACCCGAGTTGTAAAAGAGTTAGGACGGGATCTCAATAACAATGGAACCTTAGAGATTATTGAAGGCGACTTTAATCGTGATGGTATTTTAGACGTAGGGGGACCCAATACCAAAATTCACTATATCGGCATGTCCATGGGAGGCATGATTGGGGGACTTCTCATGGGAACAGAACCAGAGGTCAAAACTGGGATTTTAAATGTGGGGGGAGGAGGCCTTACCGATATTCTTTTTAGAACCAGTTCTAAATTTAATGCCAAGCGCATCTTCTATCAATTATGGGGACCCGCATTTATTGGCATTCATGAAAACAATAAAACCTATTTGACCATTAATAGTGGCCGAACCGAAGATGCGTTTGCCGTACTTCAACCGTTAGATCCCAAAGGAACCGTTTTCCTCAGAAACAAAACCAAAAACACGGTTTTTAAAACTCCTATTAATGATCAAAAAGGATTTTTATCCCGGTTAGCTTCAGACCGTGGAGATCGCATAGAGCTTGATATTTTTAATTCTTTTGGGCTTTTAGATTATCATATTGATTATACCATCACTTACCAAGAAGGCCTTGGGCTCACTCGAAATACTCCTGACTTTTTACGCTTTGCCTTTTTAGGACAATGGGCTGTGGATCCCGCCGATCCCATGAACTATACCAAAGATTGGAAAGATAAAAGTGTTCTCCTTCAACTCTCTTTAGGAGATTGGACAGTTCCTATTTTAAGCGGCATTAATTTGGCCAGAGTCGCAGGATTGATTAGCCCTCCTCGGGTTCAGTGGCTTCTCTCTAAAAATATTCACCAAGGAGAAATCGTTAAAGTCGATACGGAGCTCAATCCTCCTGAATCTCTCCATGGATCTGCCATTCGTTTTCATCCATCAGGGAAGCATGAATATCTTATTATTCCTAATCTCAAAGATAAAGAAATGATGTCTTATACGCCTTTTACCCAGGCGCAGGTGCTTCGATATTTTCTAAGTAGTGGAGAACTCATCGACTAACCAAAAGCATTATTCTATCACTTCTTCTTCAATGACAGGCTCAGAAGTCATCTCAGGTATTTTCTCAGGAATACTTTCTTTTGGAGCTTCAGAAGCCGGCTCTTTACTTTCCACTTTTTCTTCTGCTTTTATTTCCTCTTTTTTAACTTCTTGGGGTGCTTTCATTACTTCAGGAGTTTTTGTTTCTCCTTTTATTTCTAAAGAAGGCTTTACTTCTTCTTGCGGAGCCACTGGTTCTGAAGCAGGCTTAGGCCCTCCCATTTTGGTTTGAATAATTTCTCCCCCAGCCATCATATTGATATTTTCATCGGCCTGAAGAAAAATAGATTTTTTAGATTGCATAAAGACATTATCAGCAGACTTAATCTGCACACGTCCTTTGGAATCTACGACAATCGATGTAGGGCCAGCCTTAATATAAATAAATTTTCCATCTCCCCGGATGGACATATCTTTTCCAAAAAATTTATAAAATTCTGGATTTTGAGTAGAGGAGGCTGCCACCTCTCGTTTCTGCTCCGCTTGAGGCTGAGATTGAACCACTTGATTTTCACCTGTTAGAGTTTCGAGTTCTTTCATATCTTGTTCCATGGCTTTTTGATCTTTTTCAGAGAGTGCAGACTTTTTAGTAATCTCTGCCGGTTGATCAGCAAATGCGGGTAAAATAAAAAAAGTCCCTACAGTAACAATAAAAATAAGAAGTGTTTTCACGATTCCCCCCTTGTAGTGACAAGTTACGTACTATACTTTTAATGGTAATCAAAAAACGCAAAATGTCAAATTTTACTGTCATTGCGAGGAAGCCTGTCCCTGCGAAGGCAGGGATGGCAATCTCATCTGATTTTAATAATTCAAAACTTTGAGTTTAGGCTATTTGAAGTTAAAATATATAGCTAAGGGGAACGTTTGTTGTGAAGTCCACGTTTTTACAAAAGATAACATCCCTCTGGGTGTGTGTATGCTTTGTAGGGACCTTAGCCACTCCTTACACAGTCTATGCACAGGTGCCACTTGCCATCGTTGCACCCAACACCCAATTTGGCCGCCTCTTAGAAGCCCATAAACTTTTAGAAATGGTTCCCAGCCAAAACATGGCTCAAAAAATTTTAGAAGAATCCCAAACCTTATTAGCCAGTTCCCAATTGCCCGAAGACCAATACCAAGCACTGTATGGAAAAACAAAAAGGCTCGCACGCGCGTTGGATTTGAGCACTCAATTTGGTGAGTGTAGTGGCCAACAGGGTGCAGAGTCTCAAGCCTTTAGGGTATTTTTACAATCCGACCGACCACTTGCGTGTTCAAAAATTTCAGGACCTGTTTCGCAAAGCACTTCTACCATTGAAGATCTTGCCAAAGACACATCTCACATCACAGAACAAATCACCTTAGACACATTTGTGGATGATCTTTCTGATCAGACGATGGAAGCCATGTTTACCAATTATTGGATGTATAAAAGTACATTCTCTACCCCCGTTCCAGAAGACATGGATTTGGCCATAAAAGAAGTTTTTGGAACTCTCCCAGTAGACAAAGGAAAATACTTACCGCTTTTAGGACACGTCATGAACCAAACCACTCACACAAACATTGCGCAAAAACAACAAGACATGATGGCTCAACTGCAAACGTCGGTAAACAGAATTAAAGCCATACGAGTACTTCCCAGATATTATGAGACGGTTGCCCGTTATGCAGATCGCCCAACAATGGGATTTCAAGGGGGATTTCAAGAATATGGGCAAGAATTTACCCCTGTCTTTAGTCGGGGAGCCTTTGAAGAATACGCTCCAGAAAGAATTGCTCCCACGATTGAAGAAGGAGTGGGAGCCCTATGGCGCATGAAAGAAACTAGAAATCCCGATCTACAAGCATTTGAATGGCCTATTCAAAACATGTTTGAAAGTTTAATGGGAGGAACCAGACCCAAAGGATCTACATATATTCCTTCCTACTTTGAAGAATATTCCCAGTGGCTTAAACACGCTCCCCAATGGCAAATTGAAGGAGAATCTAATCCACAGTTTTCATTTCTAAACGTCACCCCGATGTATCCACTTGTTCGAGAACCACGGCTTCCTGAGCTTTTTTTAGCTCGTCAAAAAGATGCTTTTAAAGAACGCCTCCCCGTCGATATTCATTTAGCTGAAATGGCAAAATCTCCTCTTTTATTTACCAAACCCTTCAGAGATTTTGTCGATAGTATAGATGATGATCCTTCGCATCTACCCACTATTACCCAAGATCATCTCAATTCGGCTTTAAAAGACCAACAAGATACGATTCGGACACAGGTCCAAGAACTGAATGATTTAAAAAGCAAAAATCCAAAAGAAGCACTTAAAGAATTTTTAAAACGTGATCCTTTAAGAGTGTGGAAACTAGCGTTTGAACACCCTGAAATGATGGATGCCATTTGCACGGCCACCCAAGGAATTAAAATCGATAAAGAAAGTAAAGAATGGTGGGACAAAGTGTATTTTTGGGGTGGACTAGGTATTGGAGCATTAGCACTCTTAACCGGTGTGGGAGCTTTAGGATTAGCGGCCTATGGAGCTGGCGCCGGAGTGATGACCGCCGCAGGATATGCAGTGGTGGGTACCACTGCCCTATCTTTTGGAACTGGTATTGCCTTTACAGGAAGAGAAGTTTTAAATGCTGGGGAAGCTAGCCAAAATTATCAAACTCTCTACGCTTCGATTGTTTCTGACATGGGGGGAGATCCCAATGCAGCTCTTCACGAATTAGATGATTTTAACTCTCATGTATTTAGTGCCGTACTGGCTGGATCCTTTAGTGCTTTAGATATAGCTGGGATTTATGCAGGCGTTCGCTCCCTTGCCCAGCTCCGCCAAGCCAAATCCCTTGTCATTTCTAAAACCGTTCCTCTTACAGAAACCGCCTCTGATCTTCCTACCGCCTCCACCTATGTTCCAGGCTCGGCAAGCGCTTGGCATAGGCTGGGAGATACGGCAGGCGACATGCCCTTAGGACCTACTTCTGGCCCTGTCATGACAGAACGAGGATATTATCGTATTGATGCAAACCCTCATCCCACCAAACCTGGTCAAGTCGATGTATTTAGTGTCCATTATCGCCCCACGGGAAGCGAACACTCTCAATTGGTTTTTCCAAAAGCAAGCACTGCAGGGGGTATCCCTAAAATTGTCAGCCGTGCCAGCCATGTCGTCATTTCAGGTCGTTTATTAGAAAGCCAAGAATATATGATGGCCGCTACTCGTCTTGAACGCGCTATTGAACGCTATCGAACTGAATTTTTTAAAACGATGCAATCCCTAGGAGGACCTTCAGGAGAAGAGCTAGGCCCTACAATAAAATATTTATTGGATCAGTTTGCTGGGAAAGGAAAAACAACCGCGCATACAGCATATAGGATTTTTGAGGATTTGAATGCCTCATATGTTCCTGATCATTTTTTAGAAACAATACCTAATGTAGAAAGAGGTGCTCAACGATTTGAAGGTGGGCTCCAACAATTAGAAGAATTTAAGGCACTGGCAACTCAAAGCCATTAAGACGAGATCCTTCGCTACGCTCAGGATGACACTAATTTTTTAATTTCTAAGAGGACTTTTTGAACCACTTCTTTTAACGTTCCTTTTTTCATGAGGATACCAGCTTCATAGGCGTGCCCACCGCCCCCTAATTTTTTGACCATGGGAAAAATTTCCACATTCCCTTTGGACCGAAAGCTCACCGTAATCTTTCCTGTGGGCTCTTCCCGAAATAAGATTCCTATTTCCACATCTTTTAAGATCATCAGCTGATCTACAAATCCTTGCGAATCTTCGGCTATAGCTCCATATTTTTTTTGAAGTTCTTGAGATACTTCTAGCCAAGCAATTTTCCCTTGGGCTGTTATTTGAACATGATTTAACACTTCCCCCAAAAGCTTCATTTCAGAAAGCGCTCTCATTTGATGAACTTTTTTATACACAAAATCTGGATTTACTCCCGTTTCCACCAGTGCTGCACAAATGGCATGGGAAAGAGCTGTTGTTTTTCTGTGTCTAAAACCACGGGTATCAGTAAAAATAGATACATACATAGCCAGCGCCATTTTAAAGGTGATCTCAGCTTTTACATATTTAAAAAATCGATAGAGAAGCTCCCCCATAGAAGACACATCTTCATCAATAATATGAAGAGATCTCATCTTTTCATCGGCAATGTGGTGATCAATAAAAATGATTTCGCTTTTTAATGCTTCAAGATGTTTTTTAAGCCCCCCCACTCTTTCCCAATCATTGACATCGATAGCAAAAACCACTTGGGCTTTGGGAAGAGGCATTCCCTCTTTCCACATTTTAATTTCATTTTCAGAATCAACAAGATTAAATTTATCCGGGGTAGGATCAGAGTTAATAATATGACACGTTTTCCCAAGTTGTTTAATATAGGTCGCCAGCGCAATTTCTCCCCCAAGTCCATCGCCATCGGGAACAATGTGAGTTGTCACAATAAAACGATCGTGGGCATCAATAATGTCTTTCAAACGATCAAATAAAGGATGTTCTTCGACCATAAGTTTTATGGCTGCACTTTCTCTTACCATCACATTTCGTATCGGATGCTTTTGAAGGAAACTTAAACGGATCCCCGCCTTCGCGGGGATGATGTAAAATGAGGTTGGAGTTTCTGATATGTCTTTAACAAACCTTCTGGAATAACTCTGGAATGGGCGGTTACGGCCATAAAGTTAGTATCTCCAAACCATCGAGGTACAATATGAGTGTGAAGATGGGCATCAATCCCTGCTCCTGCAGCTTTTCCCACATTCATCCCAATATTGATCCCCTGAGGTTTTAAAACTTTCCTTAAAATTTCAATTGTCTTTTGCTGAGTTAAAAAAAGGTCTAACCCTTCTTCAGAATTTAATGCTGTAAATTCTGACACATGACGTTTGGGAACCACCAAAAGATGCCCACTGCTATAAGGATATTTATTCATGATCACAAAACTCAAAGGAGTTTGTGCTAAAACCAAAAATTGCATTTGATTTTTTTTCTTGGGGTGCGTGCAAAAGATACACGCTTTCTTCTCATTTTTTCGGATATCTTTAATATAATCCATCCGCCAGGGAGCCCACAGTTGTTTCATGGCTGCATTAAAAAAAGAAGAGGAGAAGTAATACTATTTTTAGTTGTCACCTGATCAATAAATTTATTGAGGGATTCATCTACTAAATATCGAAGAAGCGGCATACGTTCTTTGGGAGGATATAAAAGCTCTGGTTTTCCTTTAATATGACCCAATTCTTTAGCTACCTCTATGGCGTCTTCAAAATTTCCCAATTGGTCGATAAGACCTAAAGCCTTTGCCTGTTCTCCTGTAAAAATTCTGCCATCGGTGACTTTTTCTACATCGCTACTTTTAATTTTTCTTTCAGACACCACCACATCTTTAAACTGATGATGAACATTAAACACCAATTGATTTAAAAATTCTTTTTCCTCTGGATTCATCGGACGAAAAGGAGATCCCACATCTTTCATTTTTCCACTTTTAATGACCGTGTGATCCAATTTTGCCCACTGATAGAGTTTTTGAAGGTTGGCAAACTCCATAATAACCCCAATACTTCCCGTCAATGTTCCAGGATTGGCAATAATTTTATCTGCTGCACAGGCAATATAATAGGCCCCTGAAGCCCCCAAGGCTCCCATGGATGCTACGACTTTTTTTACTGATTTTAATTTTTTTAATTCACTATAAATCTCTTGTGATGGCCCCACCACCCCACCTGGAGAATCAATGCGAACAATTATTGCTTTGATACTGTTATCTTCTTTAAATTTTCGAATGGTTTTTAAAATAGGATCTGATTCTACAATAATCCCTTCAATCTTTAATATCCCGATGCTATCGGCTTTCATAATAGAAGGCTTTTGGCCAAAGAATAAAAAGATACCTACGGTGATAACGGTAACAAGGAGAATAAAAAAAGCACCCACAATGGCCAGAAAAACCAAAAATGGATGTTTACTCATATTCAGGTGTTGTTGTTATTCTTCTTTTTTACTGTCTTCTTTATCGTCTGATTTTGCTTTTTTAACAGTGCGCTTTAATTTTTGAATTAAACCTTCTTTTTCAAAGAGATCGCCTAATTTTTTCTTGGGCTGTTTTTTGCCTTCTGTCATGTACTTAGAAATGGTTTCTTTTTCTTCTCTATGAGCTAAGGATTTAATACTTAAAGAAAGTTTTCTTTCCCGGTGATCAATTCCCAAAACTTCTGTCCGTACCACTTCTCCTATCTTATGGAGAGATTTTGGATCATCTACTTTTTCTTTCGTAATTTCTGAAATATGCACAAGCCCTTCCACATAGGGAGCCACTTCTACGAAAAGACCAAAGTCAACAATTTTGGTAATTTTCCCTTCAATCACACTGCCTTTTTTAAGATTGGCTTCCACTTCTTGCCAAGGATCTTTCTCAAGCTGTTTAACACCCAAAGAAAATTTTTCATTTTCAGGATCAATATTGAGCACCACAACCTCAATCTCTTGCCCTTTTTTATAAAGCTCCTGAGGTTTAATATTTTTTTGCGTCCAAGAAATATCGGACACATGAACAAGTCCATCAATGCCTTCTTCAACCCCGACAAAAACTCCAAAGTCGGTTACATTCTTCACTTGTCCTTTAATGTGAGTACCTGGAGGAAATTTCGTGGCTAAACTTTCCCAAGGATTATCTAACAGCTGTTTAAGCCCCAACGAAATTCGGCGATTGACGGTATCAATGTCCAACACTTGTGCTTCCACTTGATTTCCCACTGCGACCACTTGAGAAGGATGCTTAATTTTTTGAGTCCAAGACATTTCACTCACATGAATTAAACCTTCCACTCCTTTATCAATTTCAACAAAGGCTCCATAGTCAGCTAAATTAATGATTTTACCTTTTATTTTATCTCCCGCACGATACTTATATTTTACTTGATCCCAAGGATCTGGCTGAATTTGTTTTAATCCCAACGACACGCGCTCTTTTTCTTGATCATAAGCCAGGATCTTGACTTGAATGCTGTCCCCTACTGATAAAATTTCTGAAGGATGTTTTAATCTTCCCCATGACATATCGGTAATATGTAAAAGTCCATCCATCCCGCCTAAATCAATAAAAGCCCCATATTCGGTAATATTTTTAACGGTCCCTTCAACCACATTTCCGGGTTCCATGTTTTGAAGCAGTGTGGATCTTTTTTCTTCTCGTTCTTGTTCGATAACAGCACGTCTCGATAAAACCACATTGCCTCGTTTTTTATTGAGCTTAATGACTTTAAATCGATATTTCTTCCCAACGTATTGATTTAAATTTTTAGGAGGACGCATATCAATTTGAGATGCAGGTAAAAAGGCTTTTACACCAATATCCACCGATAATCCGCCTTTTACTTTATCGACCACCAAACCTTCTACAATATGTCCTTCATTGGCTGCTTTTAAAATTTCATCCCAGACTTGAAGGGCTTCTGCGCGTTGGCGAGATAATTGTACCAGTCCATCTTCATTTTCTATTCTTTCTAGATAGACAGGGAACTTATCACCTTCTTTAATGTAGAGCTGACCTTTGGTATCTAAAAATTCTCGGAGTGGGATTTGGCCTTCTGATTTATAGCCGATATCGACAATAACAAAATCTTTGGTAATTTGAATGACGGTTCCTTCAACAACCTCACCTTCTGTAAAATGTCGTCCTTTTAAACTCTCTTCAAATAATTCTTTAAAACTTTTCTCTGATTCTGCCATTAACAAACTTGAAAAAAACCTCCTAAAATAAAAAATTCCTATTCCTTTCAAGGAATTAGGTAAAAATAGATGTACTAAACTCTACTGCCGTTGTCAAGGATAGTCTATTTTTCACAAAAATACATTTGACGTTTAGCGTTATTTTTCTTACAAGAAAGTCATCCGTATGTTAACCATTCAACAATTAGCCACCCATCTTGAAGCTGAGCTCATTGGAAATGCTGAAGGAGAAATTAAAGCCATTCAAGAGGTTACATTTATTACTCATCCTTCTCAGCTTGAAAAAACAACGGCTTCTATTTTAATTTCAGATCATCCCCTAGAAACGTCGAAAACCGTTTTGATCGCCCCTAATCCAAAACTGGCTTTTGCAAAAACTCTAGAACTCTTTCAAAGACCTGAAACCTTAAAACCAGGAATAGATCCCAGGGCCTGGGTAGAAGAAAATACCCAAATTGATCCTTCAGTCATTATTTATCCTTTTGTCACTGTCAGACGGGGTGCTAAAATTGGGAAAAATGTGGTAATTTATCCAGGAGTCTACATTGGACAAGACGCACGCATTGATCAAGACAGTATTTTATATCCTCATGTCACCCTATTTCCAAATACCCACATTGGGAAAAGAGTGATTCTCCATGCAGGCTCTATTATTGGTGATGATGGATTTGGATTTGTGTGGGATGGAAAACAACATTATAAAATTCCTCAAATTGGAAAAGTCATCGTCGAAGATGATGTAGAAATTGGTTCTAATACAGCCATCGATAGAGCCACCACCGGTGAAACTCGAATTAAACAGGGAACCAAAATTGATAATCTGGTCCAAATTGGACACAACGTTCACATTGGAAACCATTGTATTTTATGCAGCCAAGTGGGAATTGCTGGAAGCTCTACTGTTGGAGATGGTTCGATGCTCGGCGGGCAAGCCGGTATTCCCGACCATATAGACATTGCCCCTCAAAGCAAAATTGCTGCACAAGCCGGTATTTTAAGAAACACCGAGCCTGGAGAAACGCTTTTAGGAAGCCCTGCTATGCCCATTAAAGAATTTTTTAGAATGATGGCTTTGTGGAAACAACTTCCTCAAATGAGCAAAGATATCCACGCCCTTCAAAAAGAACTAGACGCCTTAAAAGAAAGATTAGACAAAATATAATCACACACCCGTTGAATAACAGGCACAGGCGTAGAAGCACCAGCCGTAATCCCCAGCACTTGCACTCCTTGAAACCAAGAAAAATCAATTTCTCTTTCGTGTTCAATTTCAAAGCTTTTGGGCTGAATCTCTTTACAAATTTTAGTGAGTTTCTTGGTATTAGAGCTTTCTCTCCCCCCAATAATAATCATGCAATCTACTTGTTTGGCTGTTTCGGCGGCTTCTTCTTGACGGACCTTGGTGGCATCGCAAATGGTATCGTGTACTTTGACCTCTGGAAATCTTTTTTGAGCCTTCGAAACCATTGCTTCTAACATCGTCAACGGCACAGTGGTTTGTGCGACAATACCTACTTTTTGAGTTGAAGGAATTTGGTCTACAATTTTGGGGTCCATGGATACAATATGTGGACCTTCGACAAAACTTCGAACACTTTTCATTTCGGGATGTTTTTCATCTCCCACAATCACCACAAAATATCCTTGTCGACTTAAACGCCTGGCATAATTTTGAGAGCGCTTTACAAAAGGACATGTAGCATCCACCACTTTTAAATTTTTAGATTTTGCATCATTATAATATTGAACAGGAACTCCATGGGAACGAAAGATCACAGTACCTTCTTTAGCTTCTTCTAAATTATTCACAACTTCTACCCCTTTTTGTTTAAAATCTTCGACAACTTCAGGGTTATGGACCAGAGGGCCCAGACTTACAATATGATGCTGAGTAGGCGTCTCTACTGTTTTATACGCCATATCAATGGCTCGTTCTACTCCCCAGCAGACACCCGCATTTTGTGGAACAATGATTTTCATACGCGTTTTAAAAATTCTTTATACATGCGAGACACCACTTGGTCAATGGTGAGGGAAGTTGTATCTAACGAGATAGCATCTTTGGCTTTTTTTAAGGGGGCTAGGGCCCGTTTTGAATCTTCTTTATCTCGTTTTTGAATTTCTTTTTCAATATGGCGCAAAGATATTTTTTTAAATTTCTCTTTTAGTTCCAAATACCGCCTTTTAGCCCGCTCTTTTAAGGAAGCAATAAGAAAAAATTTAAGTTCTGCTTTTGGGAAGACAACGGTTCCTAAATCCCGCCCTTCTGCAACCATGCCTCCTTTTTTCCCCAATTTTTGTTGCTGATACAAAAGTGCTTTTCGAACCACGGGCAGTTTAGAATAGAGAGAAGCCAAAAGACTTATTTTTCGGGTCCTAATTTTTTGAGTAATATCCTTGTGATCTAAAAAAACATGCTGCTTCCCCTCTTTTTTTTTAAAAGCAATGATACTGTTTTTACACAAACGATAGAGTTGTTGTGAGTTTTGAGATTTTACTTTTTTATGGCTCGCCTTTAAGGCTATAGAACGATACAGTGCCCCACTATCGAGATATGTATATCCCAATTTCTTGGCTAATTTTTGACTGACGGTACTTTTTCCCGATCCAGCAGGACCATCTATGACAATGGTTATTTTTTTCATTCTGACAATTTTCCTAGAACCATCAAAAAATTAGGAAATGATTTTGAAATACACTCAATAGAATCAATTTGGGTTTCTCCCTCTGAAATCATTCCGGCAAGCATCAGCATCATGGCCATTCGATGATCGTGATAACTTTTGACTTTTGCTCCCTTTAAAGGAGTTGGCCCCTGAATAACAAGCCCAGACTCCTCTTCTTCAATATGGGCCCCCAGCCTGGAAAGTTCTAAAGCAACTGCTTTTAAACGATCGCTTTCTTTAAATCGCAGATTCCCAGCATCTAAAATTTTGGTTTCTCCATGAGCTTGCGTAGCCAATAAGGCAACCAGAGGCAATTCATCGATAGTACGAATCGTAAGTTCTTTAGAAACCGTTACTCCCTTGAGTGGCGATGCTTTGACAAAAATTCTTCCCGTAGGCTCATAGGAATCTTTGATCAAGGGATCTATCTCACACGTGGCTCCCATGGCTTGAATGACATCTAAAAATCCGGTTCGTGTAAAATTAAGCCCTACTTCTTCCACCTCCAGTTCAGACTCTGGTAATAGCAATGCCAGGGTTATAAAAAAAGAAGCCGCTGAAATATCTCCGGGAATCGTTACGGATTGGCCTTGAAGCTCTGAGGGAGTTAATTGTACCTTGGAATCCACCTCTCGAACGGCAGCCCCAAACAATTTGAGCAATCGTTCCGTATGATCTCTTGTGTGAATAGTTTCTTGAATCACTGTTTGTCCTTCGACATAAAGACCGGCCAACAGAAGTGCTGATTTAATTTGGGCAGAGACAGTTGAAGGTTTACAGGTGATAGCTACCAGTTTTTTAGTCACCGGATAGAGATGCACGGGAGGATAAGAATCATCCTCATGTCCTTCGACATGCGCTCCCATACTTCGAAGAAGATAGAGCAGTTCTTTCACAGGACGTCTTACCAAAGAATCCCCTCCGGTAATCACCGAAGAAAATTTTTGGGCAGATAAAATACCCGTTAAGAGTCGAAGAGTAGTTCCCGAATCTCCCACATCCAAAACATGAGACGGTTTTTTAAGAGAAAAAAGACCTTGTCCCGAAACACATAAATTATTTTTCTCTTCAATAATTTCTACCCCCATCATTTTTAAAGCTCGAGCCGTGGCCAAACAATCTTCGGCTCTTAAAAAATTTTTAATTTCTGATTTTCCCTGAGCCAGGGCAGACAACATCAACGCCCGATGAGAAATAGATTTATCGGGGGGAGGGATCAGACGTCCGTAAATTCTACGAATGTTTGGGACTAAAAAGCTCATTGACCTTCTTTAAATCTTCAGGCGTATCTACAGCCACCGATTCATGCGTTGTTGTGACTACTTTTATTTTTACTCCATGTTCCAACGCACGCAGTTGTTCTAGTTCTTCCATTTTTTCAAGAGAAGTAGGCGTCCAGCTTGAAAAATTCAATAGAAGTTGTCGTTTAAATCCATAAATTCCCAAATGTTTTTGAACGTGGGCCTCTTCAATGTGAGATAAAGAATAAGATCCCAATAAATCATTCCAATTTCGGGTTTCTGTCCATGTTTTTCTTAAAAAAGGAATGGGATACCTGGAAAAATAAAGCGCGTATCCTTCTTGATCACACAATACTTTTACCATATTGGGATTTAAAAAATCTTCTTTGGTTTTAAAAGGAATTCTAGCGGTACTCATTACCGTTTTTTCAGAGTTAATCAATGCTGAGGCCACCTGATCAATCAGATCGGGAGAAATAAGAGGTTCATCCCCTTGTACATTAATAAAAATATCTGATGAAATATTTTTTGCCACTTCTGCCATACGATCTGTACCGCTTTGGTGATTTGAAGAAGTCATCACCACTTTTCCATCAAAATTTTTAACACACTCTTCCACCCGATGATCTTCAGTCGCCACAAAAACTTCATCTACCAGTGATGCCTTAGAAGCTCGTTCATACACATGCCAAACCATGGGTTTTCCAGAAATAAGCGCTAAAGGTTTTCCCGGAAATCGACTAGAGGCGTAGCGGGCAGGAATGATGACCGTGACTTTCATGCCGGTTTTCCTGCTTTGTAGCCTTTCATAATATCTTTAACAAACTGATCTTTGACTCCTGCACCATCTAAAATAATATCAATAATTTCTCGTACCGCCCCACATCCCCCTAAACGTTTAGCAACATAATCTACTCGTTTTTTAACATCAGGCACAGCGTCTTGAGGAGCAGCTGAAAATCCAACCCGCATTAAAATGGGCAGATCTAAAATATCATCTCCAATATAACAAATATGTTCATCTTTCAGTTTGTATTTTTTTAATATTTTTTTATAAGAATCCATTTTATAAAGTTTATTTTGATATACATCTTTAATATGTAACATTTTGGCCCTTCGGGAAATAATGGCGGTATTTCTCCCTGTGATCATCGCAAAGCGATATCCTATTTTTTGAGCCAACACGATGCCCGCGCCATCTTGAACATTAAATTTCATATATTCAAAACCATTGTATCCAATCATAAGCCCCGCATCGGTTAAGACGCCATCGACATCTAAAATAATCATTTTTATTTTTTTAAGTTTTTGATTCATCCCCTATTCTCCTCACACTCAATTAAATAACGCTCTCTCATTTTCTTTAGAAGTCCTAAAATAGGTTCTTGTTGATAATCCGGATAGGTCCATGGCTGTGCATGAAACTCACCCTTTGAATAAATAAGCGTTAAATCCCCAAAAATACCTTTTCCCAAGTAAATCCGATGCGAAAAATTTTTCCCAGTTGCTAAAATAAGCTGCGCATCATTGATGTATCCTGGATCAATGTTTATAGTACGCCGCCCCCCTTCTTTTGCAAGACTATTTTCAATTTCGTTGGTAAAAAGTTTAATATCCGGCAACGCTTCTCTTAAAATGTGTTTTTGAAAACTCAAAAAAGATCGAAAAAGAGGCTCTCCCATTTCTTTGTGATAATACGTCGTAAAGGTAAAGGGAAAGTGCGCCTCTATGATATCGATAAGACCAAATTTTTCTTTGAGTAAAGAGACGACTTTTTCACACGCCACTTGATCTGAATAAATACTGCTCACAATCAATTTCACTCGACTCGGTTCTTTTGGAATACTCATAAAAATTAAAAAAAACGCTCATAAGAACTTAGCTTAATGAGCGCTTTTTAAGAAATAAGTAAATAAAGAGAACTATTCGCTATATCCTTGAACAAGGATAATCACTTCATCGGTTGCTCGATCAAAGACAGCAATAAAAGAGGTAGAATAGTCAAAAGCTCCTCCTAATCCACCGCTAAAGAAAATATATCTCCACTCTTTTTCATATCGAGTAGTTTCTCGAGAGAGATCTATAAGTACATCCGTCAGTTCTCCTCTAAATTCTGTCCAGCCATCTCTATCTTCCGATGGGATCAATTTAAAGGCAGCTTCTTCAAGACTTTTATCATTAGCTGGCACATCATAGACACTGACCTCTTCTAAATACTCTGACCCATCTTCAGCATAAATTAGATTGCGAATCGCATCTTTTAAAGAAAGAGGGGATTCAAAAGCTACCCATTTAAAAAGAGAAACGTTGGCTGCATTCCCACCAATCTCTTCATTGAGCATTTTCTTCCCCAACTCTCTAAGCTTCTCCAGCCCAGGAGATTTTAATTTTTTTGCTTTTTCAAAAGAAACAGTAAGTACTTGGTCAAGCTCTCCATCCCACCAAAGATAAAAAGGTTCTGAATCAAACTCTTTCAAAACTCTAATCGCTTCTTTATTATCTATGGTCGTTAAATGAGAATTGGAAATAGAAATCCATTTTCCTTTTAAAGACTTCAGCTCTTGTTCCTTACCATAGCAAGAATCATCCGCCTGAACCAATCCATAAAGTTTATCTTCTGTTCGAACATTCAAAATACACGCATCTCCAACTACAAAAGGATCCATTTCTCCTAAATACATGTCTTCAACAAATCCTTTTTGAATTTCACGATTTTCTGCAGAAAATACGGGAAGAGAAATAATTAAGAACAACAAACTAAACACTATTTTTTTCATATTTGTACTCCTTTTAAAAAGTTTGATTTACATTAATCACAAAACAGGGGATGTCAAGGACTCAAAAGATAATTTTGTGGGAGAAATACGTTTTTTTTCAACCTGAATATATTTCTTAAGCTCTTCGGGGGTCACAGAAGCTGTTCCAATTTTTCCCACCACGATCCCAGCTGCAAAATTAGCCAACACAGCAGCTTCTTCTAAGGATGCACCACAGCTTAAGGCCAACGTTAAGACACTGACCACTGTATCTCCAGCTCCACTCACATCAAACACTTCTTTGGCAAAGGTTGGAATTTTTAAAAATTCACCTGATTTTTTAAACAATGCCATTCCATCGGCCCCCAGAGTAATCACCAAGTTTTCACATTGAAGCCGATGAATAATTTTTCTTCCCGTTTCCTTTAAATCTTCTTCTGTTTCAATATCTTTTTGGGCTGCAAAAGAAGCTTCTTTTTTATTAGGGGTTATTAAGGATACACCTTTATAATATTCCATATTACGTTCTTTGGGATCGACAGAAATAAGTTTTGAATTTTTCTCATGAAGTTTTGTTATTTTTTCTAAAAGAAGAGGAGTAATCATCCCTTTCCCATAATCAGAAATAATAATGGCATCAAATTTTTTCCAATTTTTCTCTAAAAAGGCAGAAATTTTTTGTGTTGTTTCTGATGCCACACAGGCTTTGGTTTCATGATCAAATCGAACCACCTGCTGATGCCCAGCGACAATACGGGTTTTTTTAGATGTCGGGCGATGAGATTCACAAATTAAACCATGGGAATCTACTCCCATTTCTTTTAATTTTTTAGAAATTTCTTGAGCCGCCTCGTCTTTCCCTACCACTCCACACAAAGATACCTGAGCACCTAAAGATTTTAAATTGGTCACCACATTAGCCGCTCCTCCGAGCATCATCGATTCGCGGGTCACTTCCACAACTGGAACGGGAGCCTCAGGACAAATTCTCTCAACTTGTCCCCAAAGGTAGCAATCTAAAATAACATCTCCCAATACTAAAAGAGAGGCATTTGGAAATTGTTCAATGGTTTTGAACATAGGTTTCAATATACTTTAAGTTTAATGCCAGAGCACCTTTATTTTTATTCACCAATTCTTTTGCTCTTTTTTCTAAAACTCCTCTTAATACTGTTGAATCTAAGAGTTTTTGAAGCGCATTCTTTAATTCATTTTCAGAGCGAACTTCAAGCACTGCTTCTTTCTTTAAAAATTCCTCTGCACTCTGTCTAAAATTTTCCATATGAGGCCCAAAAATAATAGCTTTTCCTAAGGCGGCAGGTTCTAAAAAATTTTGTCCCCCTTCAGCGGTTAAACTTTTACCCATAAAGACAATGGTTGCCAAGGAATAATATGAAGGAAGTTTCCCCATCCCATCAATTAATAAAATAGAATTTTTGGGCCATGGCTCTTTTTCTATATGCGATTCTAAAAAGCAGGCTTCCCCCATTTGAAGAATTAAATTTTCTACTTCTTTAAATCGTTCCGGATGACGGGGAGCCAAAATTAAACAAAGAGATGGAAAAAAAGATTTAAGTTCCTGATAACATCGAATTAAAATTTCTTCTTCTCCCGCATGTGTACTGCCTCCTACCAAAATAGGGGCATCCCCTACTCCCAATTGTTTTTTTGAGGCATCATTGATAGAAACTTCAAATTTAAGATTTCCTCCCACCGCCACACGTGCAGAGGGAGCTCCTAAGGCAATAAACCGTTCTTGATCTCGTTCAGTTTGGCAACTAACCATGCTTACTTTATTTAAAACATGCTTTAGGAAAAAACGAACCTTAGTATACTGATGAAAAGAACGATCGGACAGCCTTCCATTAATTAAAGCCAGTTTTGTTTGATGGTATTTTTGCGCCAACCACCAAAAATTAGGCCATATTTCCGTTTCAACCGCAATAAAAGCGGTAGGTCGAACAACATTTAAAACCCGTCTCACACTCCAATACAGATCGATAGGAAAATAAATCAATACATCTTTTGAAAATAATTTATGCTCCATCCAATCTTGACCGGTTTTTGTGGTAGTTGAAAAAAGAACCATCTGATGAGGATATTTTTCTTTAAAGGCTTTATAGAGAGGATAAACGGCAGATGCCTCTCCAACAGATACCGCATGAAACCAAATGGGGCATTGATCTAAAATTTTTTCTTTTTTGTCTTTTGAAAGAAACCCCAGTCTCTCCCACACCCCATATTGATAGCGTTTTTCAAAAGCAAGTTTAAATAAAAAATAAGGAAGTCCTAAAAGACAAAGCAAAGTTAAAAGAATATTGTAAAGGATAAACATGAGATTCTTCGCTTCGCTCAGAATGACATTCCCTCATTAAAAAGACGTTGCTTCTTCAATAAGCATAATCGGGATATCATCGCGAATGGGATATTTAAGTTGACAGGCATGGCAAATAAACCAATCTTGGGCTGCTGTTAACTCTAAATCTCCTTTACATTGTGGGCAGGCAATCACTTCTAATAATTCTGGGCTAATGGCCATAACTTACTCCTTTTTGGGTAACTGGTATTCTGAGTCTTCAATTTTTTTAAGCTTGGCCACTACATAGCCTATTTTAATTTTCGTTTCAAGTTGTAAAACGAAATGGCGGTCATCATCGGTCACCCAAATGGTAGAATCTCCCGAGGTTTGTAAAATTCCTTCAAATTTGGCAATAGGTCGAACGACCAAGGTATCAAATTCCCCAATTTCCGTTTCTAATTTTTCTTTTCGTAATACTTCCGCATCAACCGTAATACGTTTTCCCGCATTATATACTTCTGCATGATAAATTTCGCCTACTTTTAGATCCTGTGCTCTTAAATAAAATGCTGAGGTAAAAATATCAATCACTCCTGGAACAAAAGGATCGGTTCTGCGCTTTTCTTTAATTCCTTTTTTGACATGCACGACCTTCATCCAATATTCAATATTTTTCGTTATATAGTCAAAAAGGACAAGCCCTTCTCGAATGCGATCGGTTTCTTTTCCATGAAGTTCCGCTTTATAAGGATAAAAAGTTTCTTGATCCACATAGCTTTCTATCGAATCATCCACACTATGAATCAGATTCATGGCCCCAGAGGTTTTGGCTGTACCCACAAAATGATAGGTTTTGCGATCTCCCACATAAACAAAGGGATGAACTTCTAACGTCACATCCCCAGCTTTAATGGCAAACCACGTTAAAGCCATGGTTACTTTTTCTCCCACCCTAAAAACGTTTAGATGAGAAAATTGTTTGGCTCGTTTTTTAGCCTCTTTGGTTTCAAATGCTGAAAGTTGTCTTGTAACTTGAAAAACTGTTTTTGTTTTTTTAGAAGGTTTTTTAGCGGGTTCAATGCGAATAGCACTTTCAATATCTTTCGGAGGCTCAATTTTTTCTAATTTTTCAATGGATTGGAAACCGCCGCCACAAGATAAAAAGAGAAAAAGAACACCAATGCTTATAAAAAGCTTACATTTTCCATCGATCATGAATCCAAAACCATTGTTCCGGGTGACATCGCACCATCTGTTCCACAACATCCGTATACCTCTGAGTATTATAATATATATTTTCTTTACGGGTGCCAACCTTTTTGTATGAAACAGCCGGATCCACATGAACAACCATTTCCCCTAAGTCACTTCTATAGGTATAAACCGGAACCACAATCGCCTCTGAACGTTCCAGTAAATACGCTAACCCTTGGGTGGTTAAGGCGGGCTTTTTAAAAAAATCAACCAAAATTCCAGATCCTCTGCGTTGATCAAAAATAACACCTACGATTTGATTTTTTTTGAAGAGATCTAAGATGTGCCAATTTGAATTTTCAGGACCCATTAAACTCACTCCTGTTTTCTGACGTTGACTCGAAATAATATGCTCAAATAATTTACTTTTCATCGGGCGCACAATAATATGTAAAGGCAGGTTAAACAATGGAGCCACTCCCGCCATCCATTCAAAATTACCAAGGTGCGCCGTTAAAAGAATAACTCCTTTATTTTCTTTAAGAGCCTCTAGCAAGACAGAAAGATTTTCCATCTGAGTTCGTTTTTGAATAGTTTCAAGTGAGAGCGTTCGCCATTGAATAAATTCAATGAGTAAATACACATAATGAAGTAGATTTTGTTTTAAAAGATGCTGAATTTCTTCTTTTGTTTTTTCCTGACCATAAGCAATGGTTAAAGTCCGTTGAACCACATTGATTCGAAAGGGAATGATCCAATACCAAACAAACACAATCCCTCTGGCTAAAAATTTTAAAAAAGATTTAGGTAGAAAATTTAAAAATACGCTCAGTCCATCACATACCCACAAAGCACATCGGTACATCATATGGCATTTAATACATCAGCAATCTGATGGGGTGAAGTAAATTGTAAGTCAACGGAAAGAGAATACAGGGGGAGATTCTTCGCTTTGCTCAGAATGACAGAGGTGGGGATAAATCCTAAAATTCGCACAGCATCTTTTTCTGTTGTTAAAATTAAATCTGCTTTTTTCTCCTGCGCTTTAGCTAAAATTCGTTCTATATCTTTTATGGTATAGGCACGATGGTCTAAATACCGTTTAAATCCAACAACATCTGCTTTTAAATCTCGGATGACTTTTTGAAAGGAAGTAGGATTTCCAATCCCTGCAAAAGCAAATACTTTTTTTCCGGAAAGTGCTTCAATAGGCAGGCTATCTTGAGAAACCATGTGCTTTAACCCCACAGGACGGTAATTAGCTTCTAAAATAGGAGCTGAGGGATTAAAATATTTTAATCTTTTTTTAATATTTTCTTTTTGAATAGGATTAATTTGATGAGTTCGGGTTAAAATTAAACAATCGGCCCTTCTTAAATATGAAAGAGGTTCACGAAATAATCCATAGGGAAGTAAATGAGCAGAATATTTAAAAGAAGTTGCATCGATCGTTACAAAATCAAAATCGCGATGAAGTTTTGTATGTTGAAATCCATCATCCAGTAAAAATACATCCACCGCATGGCGTTTTAAGGCTTCTTGGGCTGACTGAAGGCGCTTGGCTCCGACATAAATGGGAATACCTTCTAATTTTGAAGCCATAAGATAGGGTTCATCCCCGGCTTCTTGGGCAGACAAATGCACTTTTTCTCCATCGGAAACACAGTCCCAGGATTTTTTACTTCTTCGCTTATAACCACGACTCAAGATTACTACTTTTTTCCCTCGCTCCTGAAGAGCTTTTCCCAAATAAAGCGTGAGAGGGGTTTTCCCAGTACCTCCAACAGTAATATTTCCAATGGAGATGACTTTGGCAGGTACTTTTTTACGTCTAAAAATCCCCAGGCGATAGAGTGCATGGCGAAGGTGCACTCCCACACCATAGCCTAAAGAGGCCAGCCAGAGGAGAGGAGAGGAAATATAATGAAGTAATCTAAATAAGGAGGGATATCCATCAATTCCTCGAGACACGCTACTGTTATCTAACTCCTTTAAAATTTTCTCCGCCACCCTTTGACTCGCCCCACGTTCCCCAAGTTTTGTTTTCACCTGTAATAATTCCTGAGAGGTCTTTTCACAAAGTACCGGATCCCCAAGATAGCGAAACACTTGAGAAGCAATATTTTCTCCGGTTACCTCGGACTGAAGAAGCTCCGGCACTACTTTCTTGCCTAAAATAATATTGGGCATTCCAAAAAACTCTAAATGTCGAATGATCAACCGCCCCAGATAATAAGACAGTGCACTTAACTTATAAATAATAACCATGGGCTTTCCCAAAATAGCTGTTTCCAATGTTGCAGTTCCAGAACAACTCACCACCACATCACACCGTGAAACCACATCATATAAAGAACTCCCTGTAACTATATCTATAGGAACATTATATTTTTTTACTTCTACCGCCATGTCTTCTGCCTTGAGGGTAGGCGCTACGGGTAATAAAAATTGAACCTGTGGATAACGATCATACATCAACCGTGCAGCCTCTAACATTGGTTTTAATAAATATTGAATCTCATTGTGTCGAGACCCGGGAAGAAGGCCAATGGTTTTTCGGGGATCAGGTCGGGGGATGACTGTAGTATGAACTACCTCTAATAACGGATGCCCAACAAAATCTACTTCCACTCCATATTTTTTATAAAAATCGACTTCAAAGGGAAAAACCACAAACATTCGATTGATCCACTTTCGGATAGAATAAACACGATATCGCCTCCATGCCCACACTTGAGGACTAATATAATAAAAAATAGGGATAGAAAGACGATGTAATTTTTTGGCCAATCGCAAATTAAAATCTGGGTAATCAATAAGAATAACCACATCAGGAGAAGATTTTTTTAAGTGTTTTACAATAGAAGAAAAAATAGATAAAATTTTTCTAAATTTAAATATAACTTCAAAAAAACCTGTTACCGCAAGCTCGGAAGAATGAAAAAGAATTTCCATCCCCGCTTGTTTCATCGCCTCTCCTCCAACCCCATAAATTCTGAGCGAAGGATCTTTTTTAAGAAGAGCTTGAATGAGGGAAGCTCCGTGTAGATCTCCAGAGGCTTCACCTGCTACCATAAAAATAGATTTTCGAGAAGGCTGTGTCATAACAAACGAAAATCCGATATCTGAGTAACCAAATCGGGATACTGTTGATGTGCAGATTTCCGGATGGTCCCCAAAATATCATGTGCCAGTTTTAAAGCTTCTAAGGCTTCCTTTCCAGACACCAAGGGTGGAGTTCGGGTTTGGATAGCGTTCACAAATGCTTTAATTTCTTCTTCTAAAACATCTTTTTTATCAAACTCGATCATGTCTCCAGAAATTTCGGGTTGTTCTCCTTGAGATACAGTTTTTTTATAGATTTCAATGGCAGATTTGTGAAAATCCACTGCCGCATAACAATCCGGCTGAAACAAACGAATTTTTCGAATGGCTTTTAAAGATACCCGGCTGGCTGTGATATTAGCCACACACCCACTTTCAAATTCAAGTCGCACATTTGCAATATCCAAATGATTTGATAAAACGGTTACCCCAATGGCATGAATTTTAGAAACCGGAGATCGAACAAGACTTAAAATAATATCTAAATCATGGATCATGAGATCTAAAATCACATCGACTTCCGTTCCTCGTTGAACAAAAGAATGAAGTCTGTGGCACTCAATAAATAAAGGACGGGTTAAAATAGTCGTCAATTTTTGAATCGCTGGATTAAATCGCTCTAAATGCCCCACTTGAATTATTCTGTCTTTTTCTTTGGCCAAACGCAGAAGTGATTGGGCTTCCCAAATTTTATGCGTAATGGGTTTTTCAATGAGGACATCAAGCCCCGCTTCTAAGCACTCTTTCGCAACGGCATAATGCTGATCTGTAGGAACTGCGATGCTCACCGCATCCACTTTTGTTAAAATATCTTGGTACTGGGTAAAAGCCTGCGTGTGATGCAACTCGGCAATAGCGGTTGCTCGGTCTTTATCAAGATCGATAACGCCTACTAAATTAACGGTTGGAAGTTTTGAATATTTTTCAGCGTGAAACTTCCCCAGATATCCCGCTCCTATCACGGCAATATTGATCTTCTGGCTGTCTTTGAGATTTTCTTTCACGTATGACTACACCTTGTGTTGAGCTTTCAATAAACTCAACCAGTTGTTTGACCTGGGGGATATGAAGCCATTGACGTTTAACAATCGTCAACGCTTCTTGAAACAATAAATCACTCACATATAAAAGCTTATACACTTCTTTTAAAGCACGAATGTCTTCAAGATCCACTCCATGACGCTTTAATCCAATCGCATTCACTCCTCTCACACTAATATCATTTCGAATGGCTCCTGCCGAAATCATAAAGGGAGGAAGGTCTTTATCCGTTGAACTACATCCTCCAACATAAGCAAATTGTCCAATGCGACAAAATTGACTAACTCCGACCAATCCTCCTAAAATAGCATGATCTTGAATTTCCACATGCCCCGATAACCCCACGCTATTGGCCATCACCACATAATTTCCAATCTGGCAGTCATGGGCCACATGTGCATAGGCCATGATCAAATTATGATTTCCCACTCTGGTCACGCCACCCCCATGGGCCGTTCCCCGATTCACCGTTACAGATTCTCGGAATACATTAAAACTTCCAATCTCAAGAGTGGATTCTTCTCCTTTAAATTTTAAATCCTGAGGTTCTCCTCCTATTACACAAAAAGGAAGAAATCGATTTCCCTCTCCTACCTGTGTATGACTTCTGACATGAGCATGAGGACCAATCACATTATTTTTTCCAATCACGACTTTTGGCCCCTCGATAATTGAATGGGCTAAAATTTGGGTTCCCTCTCCCACACTCACTCCTTCACCAATTACCACATAAGGCCCCACTTCAACAGAGGGAGAAAGGGTTGCCTTTGGATGAATGATGGCGGATGGATGAATCATCATGAAGGCTCCTTTAAAACGATGGCAGAAGAAAGGCTAGCCTCAGCCACTAAATCTTCTTTGTTATTTTGCACAATAAAAGCTTTTACTTGAGTCATAAAAAACTTTTTCATACTTACCTTTTTGACAGTGGCTTCCAATCGCAATAAATTTCCAGGAAGAACGGGTTTTCGAAATTTTGCTCCATCTATCCCTCCCAAATACAAATGAAAATCTTCTTTGGTCGCCGTTACATTCCGATAAATAAGAAGTGCAGATACCTGCGCCAACGCTTCAATAATCAAAACCCCTGGCATGACTGGTCGATCGGGAAAATGCCCTTGGAAAAAAAGTTCATTTTGGGTCACTCCTTTATAGCCAACAATTTGATCCCCCACAGGAGAGGTGGCCGAAATCTTCACTTCTGAAATTCGATCCACCAACAAAAAAGGATACCGATGAGGCAAAATCCCTCTAATTTGTTCTGGAGAGAGCTCTGTAAATTGATGAGACTTAGTCACTTATTTCTTATATTCCTTATCAAAAGCTTTAATCAGTTCACTGGTCAAATCATGAGAATCTTCGGCATAAAGAAGAGCCCCTTTCATGACCACCATATCATACCCTTTTTCTTTACTGAGTTTTTTAAGCACATCACTCATTTTATCTAAAATAGGGGCTAGAGCTTTTTGCTCCTCTTGCTGCATTTCTTGCTGATTTTTAGACACAGATTCTTGAAGCTCTTGAACTTTTTTTGTATATTCTGCTCTTTTTTTCTGCTTAGATTCTTCGCTCAATACCAATTCTTGCTTTTTAAAATCTGCTTCTAATTTTTCAATTTCTCCACGCATCTTATCCAAAGTTTTTTTACGTTTCGCAACTTCTTTTTCAACACGTTCTTTGGCATTTTTACCGGCTTTCACCGATTGAATGGCTTGTTGAATGTCGGCATAACCTACATTCATCGCCTGAAGCGATCCACTGATTAGAAATAAACTACTAATCCCTATTCCTGTTATCACGATTATTTTTTTCATACGATTATCTCCTCCTTTAAAAGGGTGGTGTTATTGCAAATTGGACTACTTGTCTTTTCTCTCCCGATTCGGGTTTAACCGGAAACCCCACTTCTACGCGAAGGGGCCCAAACGGTGAAAACCATCTAAATCCAAAGCCTATATCTTGCCTAATTCGACCCATATCTAGGCCATCAAAGGCATTTCCAGCGTCGTAAAAAGTAACTCCTTTAATTCCCATAGAACTAATCAGAGGAATTTCATATTCTATATTGGTAAACCACTCGCGATCTCCCCCAATCAAAACAGACTTTCCATCTTTATCTTGTTTCAGCGGTCCTACGGATTGAGGCATATATCCCCGTAGGGTATTAACCCCCCCTAAAATAAAACGCTCTCCTACCGGTACCGCTTCATTCGTCGTTGGAAGTAATCCACCCAGTTCTGTATTGACTCTAAACACCCCATTAAAAAACATGGGGTAATAAAAACGAGAACGTAAAATATTTTTAGAATAATGATAATCTCCCCCTAAGCCTGCTAATTCTGTAGAAAAGGTCTCATAAAAACCTTTAGAGGGCCGTTGTCGATCATCTCTGCCATCATAAATAAATGTCCCTACCACCGCAGAAGTAATCCCTCTCCGCGAGGGAATAAGTGCATCATCGGTGGTAGTAACCTCTTTTAATCTGGTATTCTCTAACTTATAGGTGAGATACGTATTCATGAACTCACCGATGGGATGCCCAATGCGAACATCTCCTCCGGTTTTTATTTCATCATAATTGGTGGTTCCGGTTTTTACATTATACGCATCAAATCCAGAGCTCCACAGCGTATCTAGGGTATAGGGTTCCGTAAAACTGGTGCTGTAAGTCGACGTTCCATTGTCTCCGGTAGACAACTGAGCATTGAGAGCGACTTCTTGCCCTCTTCCAAAGAGGTTACTGTGAGAAATTTGTGCATTAGCCACAAATTTATCCACAGAACTCCATCCCGCCCCCACCGTCAGTGCCCCCGTAGAACGCTCTTTCACTGCGACTTCTAAATCCACCACATCTAAACTCTTTCCTTGAGGTTTTGTATAGGTCACTTCACTAAAAAATCCTAACGCCCGAACCCGATCAATACTTTTTCGAAGCTTGGTTTCACTATACAAATCTCCTTCATGAATGGATAGTTCGCGACGGACCACCTTATCTCGGGTAGAGGTATTCCCGACCACATTAATATTTCCAAAATACACTTTTTGCCCTTTTTCAAAATCAAAGATGAGATCCACTTTTTTATCTTTATCCCGAGTGCTGGATTGTACATTAACGTTTGCAAATGCATAGCCTTGATCTTTATAAAGATCGGCTAATCGTAAGACTTCCTGGCGAAGCATATCTCCATTAAACAGCGCATCCGATTGAATCCCTCTTTCTTTTTTTAATTCATCTTTTGAAAAAATAAGCTCTCCTGCATAATCAATATTGCCAATGTTATAAAGCTCCCCTTCCTGAAGAGGGACTACAATATAAATCCATTTTTTATCTGGAGAAATGGTGACAACCGGTGGATCAACTTTAATTTTTACATAGCCTTTAATATTATAAAAATAGGCGATATTTCCCATATCCCCTTTAAGCACTTCTTCTTGAAAATTATCACTTTTGGTGAGCCAGGAAAATACACCACTTTCTTTCGTGGCCATAAAGCCTTTGAGTTCATCATCTGAAAAAGCATGGTTCCCAATAAAATTAATTTTTCGGACTTTAACTTTATCCAGTTCGTCGATATGAAAGGTAAGGTCTACTTCATTATCTTTTTTATCTTCCGTAATTGTGTGTTTAACCTGGGCCAGAAAAAAACCTTTTTGTTCATAGAGTTTTAAAATCTTTTCTTTGGTTTCAGTAATTTTATGCAGATTTAAAATAGAATATTCTTTAAGCTCTACAACGGCCCGAATGTCTGATAAATCTAATTTTTTATACCCCTCATATTCAATTTTTCGAATGGCAGGCTTTTCCCACACCCGATAAATAAGATGAACCCCTTCTTTTTCGGATACTAAATCCACTTCAATATTATCAAAAAACCCTAAGTTATAAATGGACTGAATACTGCTTTTCACTTGATCCTGAGAATACGGGGTACGAGGCTTTGTTTTAATTTGATTTAAAATCGCATCTTTTTCAACTCGACGATTTCCTTCAATAGATACCCGATGAATAATTTGCTCTGCATAGAGAGGCGAGTGGAGGGAAAAAACAAGGAGACTAAAAATAAAAACTTTTTTATTCAACAGCATGGTTATTCTTTACAACTAAGTCCTTAATATAATTGATCTTTTTTGATAAAACTGGTGGATCGTAGCAAACACTTCATCCTTTGTAAAGCAAATTTCCATCTACCATTTGAAATCGTTTAGGAAGTCTTTGGGCTAATGCCTCATTATGAGTCACCACAATCACGGTCATTCGATAGGTTTGATTGAGTCCTAACAAAAGTTCTTGAATTTGTTCTCCTGTTTTTGTATCGAGATTTCCAGTCAGTTCATCGGCCAATAATAACTTTGGATGAAGCATCAGCGCTCTAGAAATAGCCACCCGTTGTTGTTCTCCCCCTGAAAGTTCTCCCGGTTTATGACGTAAGCGATGCGAAAGGCCTACTTCTTCTAATTTTTTTTCTGCTAAACCCCGCGCCATATTTTTATTCATCCCAGAAATAAGAGCAGGCATCATCACATTTTCCACAGCATTAAATTCTGGCAACAAATGATGAAATTGAAAAATAAACCCTACTTTTTTATTTCTAAACAAAGAAAGTTCTGTATCTCTTTTTTGAAAGAGGGATTCATTTTCAAAAAATACTTCCCCAGAGGTCGGCCGATCTAGGGCCCCTAAAATATGAAGAAGCGTACTTTTTCCTGCCCCGGAAGCTCCGACAATAGAAATCATTTCTCCTTCTTGCGCTTGAAAACTAACATTTTTAATCACTTGAATTTCTTTATGATCAATCCAAAAAGATTTATGCAATTTTTCAACTCTTAAAAGATCATTCATATCGAATTCCTTCAACTGGATAGAGCTTGGCCGCTCGTTTAGCAGGATAAATAGAAGCGCATAACGAAACTAAAAACATTCCTATACAAACCATCATCACCTCCACTCCCCTCACCTCCACAGGTAAATACGATAAATAATAAATATCCGGACTTAAAGAAATAAAATGAAATGTTCTTAAAAGCCATGAAATTCCTAATGCCAGAAGAATTCCAAAAACAGTCCCAGATAATCCCACAAAGGTTCCTTGCCATAAAAAAATCCGAGCAATATTTTTTTGCTGCATCCCCATGGCCTTTAAAATAGAAATTTCTTTGGTTTTTTCAATCACAATCATGAGAAGAGAGCTCACCACATTAAAGAGAGCCACTAAAATAATGGCCCCTAAAATAATACTCATCACCACTTTTTCCATTTTTAAAGCAATTAAAATATTTCGGTTCATATCCATCCAGGTTCTCACAAAAAAAGGAAAGGAGATGTGGTTTCTAATTTTTCGAGCAAGTGTCTTTACCTGAGAGGGATCTTTCACTTTTACTTTAAATGCCGATACGGCATTTCCCCATCCCAGATTTTTTTGGGTAAAATTTAACGGTGCATAGGCATACCGGGAAGAATATTCATAAAGACCCGAATCAAAGGTATTAATCATTTTAAGGGCAACTAATTTTTGAGATAATAAAATTTTAATATTTTCTCCGGGACGAGCCTGAAGTTTATGAGCTAATTCTTTTCCCAAAAAAGCCCCGTCCGAAGAAAATTCTTTTTCCTGCCCTTCTAAAATACCTCCATGGACTCTCCCCTCTTTTATAAATAAAACTTCGTTATAAGTAATAGGCATCACTTCTTCGATAGAAGGATCTGCTTCATAAATTTTGGCTTTCATCTGCTGCCAATTTTCAATTCCTTTATCTTTTCGATATAAAATAATATGAGACTCTGCTTGAATCGTATTGGCTTGTAATTCTTTTTCAAATCCATTCATGACCGACATCACCACAATTAAAGAAGCAATCCCAATACTAATGCCTAAAAGGGTTATCCATGCCGTAAAAGAAATAAAAGAGGTCCCACGAAGAAGTTGATGAACCGCAATCTTAGCTTCCAGATTCATTTACACTTTTTTAAGTTGAGGAAATAAAATTACATCTCGAATGGAGGGAGAGTCCGTAAAAAGCATCACCAGCCGATCAATACCAATGCCTTCTCCTGCCGTGGGTGGCATTCCATATTCTAAGGCTCGCACATAATCTTCATCCATTTCATGAGATTCTTCATCGCCAGAGGCTTTTCCTTCCATTTGTTTTAAAAAGCGCTCTTTTTGATCCATCGGGTCATTGAGCTCTGAAAATGCATTGGCCATTTCCCGACCATAGATATAAAGCTCAAATCGATCCACGTATTGCGAATCTTGATCGTTTTTACGAGAGAGTGGCGACACCGCCAAGGGATATTGATAAATAAACGTAGGCTGAATAAGTTTTTTCTCTACTGCTGCTTCAAATAACGCAGTTTGTAAATATCCCAGCTCTCGATTCAGCGGTAAATTAACCCTCTCCTTTTCCAAATAAGAAATAATTTTTTTAGGATCATCCAAGTCTTTTTCCTTAAAGTCTGTAAATTTTAGAACCGATTCTTTTAAGGTGTATCTGGCCCAAGGTTTTTTAAGATAAATTGTTTCTCCTTGATAGGTTATTTCTTCTTTTCCTAAAACACTTTTTGCAAGATGCACAATTAACTCTTCTGTAAGATTCATCAACCGGTCATACGTTGCATAGGCTTCATAAAATTCAATCATCGTAAATTCGGGATTGTGTTGAATAGAAATTCCTTCATTTCTAAAATTTCGGTTAATTTCAAACACACGCTCTAATCCTCCCACCACAAGCCTCTTTAAATAAAGCTCTGGGGCAATTCGAAGATAAAGGTCCATATCTAACGTATTGTGATGAGTGACAAACGGTTTGGCCAAAGCTCCACCGGCGATGGGATGCATCATCGGCGTTTCGACTTCTAAATAATCTCTAGCAATAAAAAAATTTCTAATTTCTTGAATAAGTTTTGAACGAACTTGAAATACTTCTTTCACTTTTGGATTTACAATTAAATCCAAATAACGCTGGCGATAACGGGTTTCGATATCTTGAAGCCCATGCCATTTTTCAGGAAGCGGATGAAGGCATTTTGATAACACACGGGCTGAAGTAGTTTTTAACGTCAATTCATTGGTTTTGGTTTTAAAGGGAGAGCCACAAATACCCACAATGTCTCCAATATCCATGAGCTCCATGAAGGCTTTAAAGGCTTCCTCTCCCAAAAGATCTTGCGCCACATAGGCTTGAATTTTTCCGGTACGATCTTGAAGTTGCAAAAAAGCGGCTTTCCCAAACGCTCTCACTCCCAACACGCGGCCTGCCATTGAAAAAGTTTCTTTATTGTTTTCTAAAGTCTCTCGGGTGTGAGCATCATACTGAGAATGAAGTTTTTGCGCTGTCACAGAGGGAAAAAAATCATTAGGATAAGGATTTTCCCCCTTGGCTTTTATTTTTTGAAGTTTTGTTAACCGCTGTTTGGTTTGTTCTGAAATTTCTTCCATAATTCTTCTCAAACTATCTAAATGAATAAACAGAGTCAAGGCTTAGTGAAATGAAACATATTGACAAAATCATGCCATCACATATTGTTTTGAATTTGGAGGTATCGTTTATGAAAAAAATCTTTCTATCAAGTCTCGTTCTATTAACACTATTCATCTCTAACTATTCCTATGCAGGGCATACCCGACTCACCTGTTCCCTAGATGGCGTTACATCCTTCTTTGTCATTAATGGTGGAGGTAAATACGGTACAATGGATTGCAGCGATGGATATACTCCTACATACTATAAAGTTGCTTTCTCCGGAATTGGGATTGGAGCCAGTGCTTCTGCATTAGAAGGAATATTTTTACAATATTTTGGTTTTTCATCAGATATCGCAGGCACTTATTATGGATTGAGAGCAGATGCCTATCTCGTAGCAGGAGTAAATGTTGCCTTTTTATATGGAAATAGTGGATTTTTATCTGTCTTAGGAGGAGATTTATTAGCCCTCGGAGCCGATGTTGCTTTTGTTCGTTTTATCATCGGACCAGATTTAGAAAGTGTGAGAGCTGCCATTGCCAAACTAGAAGGCGTTTCCCCAGAAGAAGTCGAGCTACACTAAAAGTAACTTGACTTGCATGCATTTTTAGAATATACTGTAGGCATAATGAAGTATTCAAAACAATATACTATCCGTGGGATTAATGAATCCCTGGATAAACAAATCAAAAAATTGGCACACAAAAAAGCCCAAAGTTTAAATACGTGGGTCTTAGAAACCCTCACCCGCTCTCTTGGACTCGGAGAAGAAGAATGTCGTTATCATGACCTCGACTATTTATCTGGTCAGTGGATAGAAGATAAAGCCATTCTAAAAGCTTTAGCAGAACAACATCAAATTGATGAAGAACTCTGGAAATGAACATTGCCATAGATACCAATGCCCTGGTTGATTTTTTTCGTGGAAAAACTCCTATTAAGTTTGAGCTCCAAAAACATGAAAAAATCTATACCCCACTCATTGTTATTGCAGAGCTCAGAGCAGGATTTTTGTGCGGGAAAAAAGGGCTAGAAAATGAAAAGCTTCTGACTCGCTTTCTAGGCTCTCCTCGAACTGAAATATTACTTCCCGACGAAGACACCACACATCATTACGCAAAATTATTTCAACAACTTAGATCTCAGGGGACTCCTATCCCAACCAATGATCTGTGGATAGGCGCTCTTTGTTTACAACATGATTTAGCGCTTCTATCTTCCGATAAGCACTTTGCCACTATCCCCCAACTCATTCTTTTGTAAGGTGATACTGAAGTGTACAAAAGCCTTGTGCGGGAATGTTTAAAGCAGCATTAAACTTACTCGACATATTCTGAAATGCAATCCAGGCAGTAAGCTCTATGACTTCTTTTTCTGAAAATAGCGTACGAAGGGTTTTTAATACCTCTTCTGTGGAAGTATTTTGGGTAACTGCATCTGCATAGGCCAGTACTGTATGTTCAATTTTTGTAAAATCTAAACTTAAAACATGCTCTGAGAGGCTTTTAATTTTTTGCTCTGAGATATTCAACTTTTGTAATTTTGAAAAACTGATATCAGAACAAAAAGCACAGTGATTAAGCTGTGAAACCCTAAGAGACACCAGTGCTTTTAAAGAAGAATCTAACGAAGAGCCTCGTCTATCCAAACAGCGATAAAAAATTTGTAGCCCCAGTAAAAGCCAGGGGGATTTTCCCCACCAATAGGCAGGCTGTAACGTTTTCCCATATTTTATCTTTTGCCCCCAAAAAATAATTCGAGAAATGAAACTATATTTCATTATCATCCCCCCTTTACTTTTTTTACTTTATCTTAAAGGAAGGGTTAAAAGCACTTCAAAAACGTCACATCTAAAAACAATCTCACATCTTGGGGCGTCGAATGGCTTCGGTGAAAAGTGTTTTTACGAAAGGCTTTAAAGTTTCTAAAGACCAAGGAGCACCCTCTTTCATTCTTAAAAAATGCTGCGCAATCAACATATCCGCTCTTTCAGCGTCTATAACTCGTGGATCCATCCCTTCAAACACTTTTGTACGCATAGCTTCTAGTGTTTTGGAATTAATACTGCCAGGTTGAAATAAAGAAGAATCCCTGGAAACCATTTCAAGAACACTTCTAGCCGCACGCTCACTCACAGAATCCATAAACACATCTTCAACTCCACTTAAACTTTGAACAACCTCTCCGGTCCTAACTAAAGCACCGGCTAATCCTCCGCCTCCTTCTATGACAACCAGCATTCCATCTAAAATCCGTGCTTGCTTTTGAAGCACTCCATATAGCTGAGAAATAGGCTCCATAGAGGGAACTACAGTTTTAATTTGTGTTTCTAAACTGGCTATTTGAGGCTCTATAGATCCCTTTAAATTATAATATGCATGGTCCGCTGCAATTAAAGCAGCATTACCTGGATGATCTTTAAAAGGACGCCCAATATGTCCAACATAGCTTAGCTCTTCCTTAAATCGAGGAGCTATTTTCCCAAATGTTTTCCATTCCCAGCTTTCTGCTATTCGACCATTAATTTCTCGTTCATGAGCATTATCTTGGTCATTGAGCTCTTTATACCTTTGCCATGCCGATTCACGCTGGTTTGATAATCTCTCCCGTTCTTGGATTAAAGCTTTTTTTCTTAATATTAAAGGAAGCATCATCTCTGCTTGACGTCCTAAATCTCTTAAAAATTCTAATTGCCCTTCTACTCTTTTCAAAAATTCAGTCTTCAGTTCTGGCTTCATATCCCATTGTTGCACCATTGACTGAATGTTCGCTTGAAGGGAAGGCGCATCTACTAAAATATTCCTCAGTTCACCTATGTGTGATTGAATACGGGTATCATCTTGCGCAATAAGGGCTGAATGTATTTCAGTAGCACAACTTTCCCATCTACTTAGAGTGGCTTTTAAACTTTCAAAATCCGCTGCACTTACCTCTAAAGTAAGCATCATTATAAGACAGTTTAAAAAATATATTATCTGTTGTTTCATTTTTTTCTTCCTCCTTTTTTGGGGTACGTCATGGCGCCCATATATAAAGACAAAAGAACGCCCTGTCAATATAGGTTGAAAACAAAGTGGTTTCTATTAGAAACCGTTTTCCATATGAAACCGAATTGTTTTCTAGAAAACTTGACAAGTTTCTTTTTCCCCTATACAAGGGGCGTCATGATTTTTGAACACACCAGTTACCGAAGCTACTTAAAAACGACCTTGGTCGAAAAACTAAAAACCAACCCTCAGTATTCTTTAAGAGCTTTTTCGAAATTCCTAAACATCAGCCATGGGCAGCTCAGTATGGTACTGCAAGGCAAAAAACATATTTCTGAAGACTCGGCCTTGAATATTGCTTCTCGCCTTCACTTAGACGAAAAAGAAGCTGATTATTTTTGTCATTTGGTCCGATTGGAATCGGCTAAAACAGTTCAATCAAAAGAATTTATTCAAAAAAGATTAGAAACCCTTCACCCCAAGCAAACATTTCATACATTAACCTTGGATGCCTTTAAGATTGTTTCTGATTGGCATCATTACGCTATTTTAGAAATGACAGAACTGGACACCTTTAAATCCGATCCTGCCTGGATCGCCAAGCGCCTTAAAATTTCAAAAGCAGAAGTCGACCTGGCCATTGAACGCCTAGAAAGACTTGAACTCATCAAAAATAAAAAAGGAACCTGGGTAAAAACCAATGAATTTTTTTCTGTAAAATCTGATCTTAGAAATGACGCTCTAAAAAAATTTCATAGACAAGTCCTTGAAAAAACGTTGGCAAGCCTAGGAACCCAAGATGTACAAGAAAGAAAATTTGGCAATATTACAATGTCTATAGATCCCTCTAAACTGAAAGAAGCTGAAAAGCGCATGGAAGTATTTCGCTTGGAACTTGCAAAATTTTTAAGTCGTGGCAGAAAAACCCAAACCTATCAACTTTCGACCTATCTTTTTAAACTGACCGAAGGAGGTAAATAAATATGAACCGAAACACAATAACTTACTCTATGGCGCTCTTACTTTTAATGTCTTTCTCCGGTGTAAGCTTTGCAGGAGGATCCAATGTCACCGGCGGCGGAGATTATCGAGAAACCAAAATTCGGGAAGCCAAACAACTCATCATTACCGCTTTAAAATCAGTATCCGTAGAAATTTTAACAAATCATGATATTGCTCCAGAAATAGTTGGACTCTATCAACAACAAGGCTTAGCCATTGCTCAGGATCTTGAAGGCTCTAATTTAAATTTCTTTTTTCAAGAAGAAGATCGAAAAACGTTTATCATTGAAGGAGAAGAAAAAACATTTAAAACCATTCATCAGCCTCAAAGTACTATTGATGCCAATTTACCTAGAGCTGAAGAACTTAAACTCACCCTAGAAGGATCCGCGGCTCTACTCACTCGGGAAGGGGCTCGCCACCTAAATATCCAAGACAATAGCCAGCTTGCTAAGATTGAAGAGATGGCATTTTCTATTTTGGGTGTTTATCATAAAATACAAATAGGAGTTAAACCAGATTCAGAGTTGAAAGCAGAACTTATTTCACAGATGCGTTCTTTTTTTGACCTCCTTCCCAAAGCAACTCCCCAAGAAGCAGACACGGCCTCCTTTGTCAAAAAATTAAAAGATCTTCAAGCTTCTCGTGATTATCAAACCTGTATTGCTCCTGGATTTTGGACAAAAAGATCCACTATAAAAAGTGCATGCCTAAGAATTATTGATACTATTGAAAACATGCCCATTATTTTTAGAAAAACCATTACCGATAAAGTGGATCCTCGTTCAAGATTTTCTGAACAACAGGCTCATTTTCAACGGTGGTTTGAAACGCTTACAGAATTTTCTCATCAACTCTATGCGCTCTTAAGTCTTCATTGGGCAACGGAGCAGTATAATACGCTCCACTTAACTAAATTGATGGGAGCTTATAATGGAGATCTTCTGACTGCAGCGGCTGGGAAAAAAGGAGAACCCGATTACCCTCTCGATTACATTGCTAAAAAATTAGTAACTCAAATGCTGATCGCATTTGAAACCGACTTTCCAAAAATGCTTGAAGAAAATCAAAAAACCATTTCCACTCTTTTTACCCAATTTTGCAATAATACACAAAAATCAGGATTTGATTTTTCTTTTTTCAACTCTTTGCCCCCTCTCACTGAGGATAGTTTTCGCTCAATGAGAGTAGAATTTTTACAAAAACTACATTCTTTTGAAACCGTCCTTAATACTTGGCTCAATATCAATCTTTCTTCATATGTAGTGGAAGTAGAAAGACTTAAAAATTCAGATTCTTATAAAATATGTACAGAACCTAGTTTTTGGACCACTGAATCCACGATGAATTCCCATTGCAATAGCATCGTCTCTCAAATCAATTCTCTTTACGACCGTTTTAGGACTGAATTTGGAGAGCTCCAGAGAAAACTACAAGAAAAAGATCGCCCGTTCACTACCTATGTTAATGCACTCCATTCTACGCCACCACTTCCTCATGATATTGCCGTTATTTCAAAGACTGCTCTAACGCTAAAAATTACCAAACATCAAACAGAGCTCATAGAAAAAATGAATGCTCTTTTTATGGATGTTCATCAGCGCTATCAAGTAGAGCATCAGAAAAATTTTTCTGCTTCTGTAAAATGGCTAGTAGATCAGCAGATTGATCTATTTAAAAATCACTACCCTTCTCTTTTAGCAGAAGCGCGTAAAATAATGATAGATGACGAACCTACTATCCTTGAAAAGACTTTAAAATCTCTATAATAAAACAAACTTACTTCTTCCACAAAAGATAGGCTTGGATAAAAGAGTCAAGATCACCGTCCATCACATCATCCACATTTGACGTTTCGTGTTTGGTGCGATGGTCTTTAACCATTTTATAGGGATGCATCACATAGGATCGAATTTGGCTACCCCAGGCAATGTCTTTTTTAGCTGCATGAATAGAAGATAACTTTTCTTCTTCTTCTCGTTTTTTAAGTTCATAGAGACGCGCTTTTAAAATCTTCATCGCCGAGGCTTTATTTTTATGCTGAGAACGCTCGTTTTGACATTGCACCACAATTTTAGAGGGAATGTGGGTGATACGGACCGCAGAATCCGTGGTATTCACCCCTTGGCCTCCTGGGCCTGAAGCTCGAAAAACATCAATTCTTAAATCAGCAGGATTAATATCTATTGCGACATCTTCTTCCACTTCCGGATACACAAATACAGACACAAAAGATGTATGCCTTTTTTTATTGGCATCAAAAGGAGAAATACGAACAAGCCTATGCACCCCTGCTTCTGCTTTTAAATACCCATAAGCATAAGATCCTGTGACACTGATGGTTGCATCTTTAATCCCGGCTTCTTCACCGGCTTGAAAATCCAAAACCTCTGCTTTAAATCCACGAATTTGCGCCCATCTTAAATACATGCGAAGAAGCATTTGGGCCCAGTCTTGGGATTCCGTCCCACCAGCTCCTGGCGTAATAGTAAGAATGGCATTATTCCCATCATGCTCGCCCGAAAGCATTTGCTCAATTTCTACAGCTCCCAATTTTTTCTCTACTAACTTTATCTGAGCTTCAACTTCTTTTTGAGAAGCTTCATCTTTGGCTTCTTCGGCTAATTCCAAAAGTGTTTCAATATCGGAAAGCTCTGAAGATAAACTTTCCCACTGTGAAATAACATCTTCTAATCGCTTTTTTTCTTGAAGAAGAGCCTGAGCCTTGGATTGATTGCTCCAAATTTGAGAATCAGAGATGTCTTTTTCTATTTCTTGAAGGCGCGCTGTTTTTTGGTCGAAGTCAAAGACGACCTCGAAGGTTATTCAAGCGAATTTTAAATTGAGACAATATATTTTTTATTTCAAATATTTCCATAATTTCCTCTCTTGTCGTTGCATCCGAAGTTCTTCCTTTCTAGATGCTTCATGATCATACCCTAACAGATGCAAAAATCCATGAATTAATAAAAATTTTAGCTCTTCGTCAAATGATATTTTAAATTTTCTAGAATCTCTTTTGGCTGTCTCTGCAGAAATCATAATATCTCCTAGGAGATTCTTCGGCTTTGCCTCAGAATGACACGGAGCGGGGAAAGATAATACATCAGTGGGCTTATTCTTTCCTCGATAGCGTTTATTCATCTTTTGAATCACCGCATCAGAAACAAAGATAATGGAAAGTTCTGGAGGAGACTCATGACCCCATTTTTTTAAAAAGAGGATTTTTTTGATCCACTGGTTCACTTTTTTCAGAGGAATCCGTATCTTCTTTTGTTTGTTTTGGATTATAATTTGAATCATAAGATTGTTCTGCCTGTACTCCAGATCCTGGATACCCAATACGTCGGTGATACATCCCCACCAACACATGATAAAAGCTATCTACAATGTTATGTAAATCCTTTAAAGTTAATTCACAGTCATCTAGCTGCCCATCGGTAAATAAACGATTTATAATTCTTTCACAAACATTTTTTAATCGAGAAAGATTAGAGGTATTTAATGCCCGAGTCGAAGCCTCCACAGAATCTGCCATCATCACAATGGCCGCTTCCACGGTTTGAGGTTTTGGGCCTGGATATCTAAAATCACTTTCTTGAACCGTTGGCAACAATTCATCTTTTTGAACCCGTTCTTCATACTCTTTTTTGGCTTTTTCATAAAAATACGTCATGAGGGTTGTTCCCAAATGCTGTTCAATAATATCAATCACAGGTTTTCCAAGCTGGCGCTCTAGCCCAATTTTTACTCCTTCTTTTACATGCGACATAATCATGGTTTTACTAAGGTGTGCAGGCTGCCTGTCATGGATATTGACTCCTGCAAATTGATTTTCAATATAATAATGAGGATTTTTCATCTTCCCAATGTCGTGGTAGTACCCTCCCACTCGAGCCAATAAGGCATTGCCCCCTACCGCCTCCGCTGCTGCTTCTGATAAAGTTCCTACCATAATACAGTGGTGATAACTTCCCGGGGAGCGAATCATCAGATCCCTTAAAATAGGATTATTTAAATTAGAAAGCTCTAAAAGTTTAATATCCGTTGTGTAATTAAAAAGATATTCAAAAAGAGGGGTTAACGTGACCACAAAGAAAGAGGATAATATTCCTGAAAAGAAAGCAGCCCCAATACCAAAAAGCATTTCTAGGGCCAAAGCTTCATAGGGCAGTGTTGTTCCTAAAGCCGACAGTGTCACAATAGAAAAGACAACCGCCATATTAATAAGCCCTGTTTTAAATCCCGCCTTATAAATATCGGTGATGGCTTTACACGATACCACTCCATTCATTGCCACCAAAGAACTGGAAAGCGCGTACATGGAAAATAAAAAATTTCTTTCCAAGAAAAACCCCAAGGCCACACTCATCACAATTGAAAAAATGAGAGCCGCTTCCATGCCTGCCAGAAAACGAGCCATCATGGCACCAACAGCAATGGGAATAAGATACATAAACATAGAGGAAGGAAGCCATGCGACTTTATCAGAAATGGCCCCTGCAATAAAAAAGTACCCCCGACAGACAATAAGAATAAGGAGCATCAATAACGTAAGCACCAAAACATCTTTTTGAGAGGGCTTAAAATGAAAAAAGTTAACCATGGGAAAATATCCTAAAATTTGAAAGAAAAAGAAAAAGAAGACAGCCATAAAAAACATAAAAAGTCCCGGCCGTTGTTCTGTTAATTCTTTTTTAATCCCTTTTAAAATGACCAGATGTCTTTTTTGAACAGGATCTCCTTTTCGAATAATCATTTCATTTTTCTTAAGCTTAATGACAATAGGTTTAATTTCCAAAGCAGATCTCTCTTTTCGTTTCATGGTCTCTTCTTTATTAAAAGAAATGTTAGGAGAAATTAAACTTTCAGCCAGCTTCCCTACAAATTTTCGCTCTTCCCCTTTATATTCTTGATAAATTTTTGGAGTTCCTTGAAACACCCTTTTTTTGGCTTCGCTGACATCTAAAATTTGCCCAAATTCATCAAAATACGTTTCTTTTTTGTCTTCCATATTTCGAATGGCAATGCCACGATCCACATCCGGTTCAAAAATAAGTTTTTCAGAAACAACATAGCGATTTTTTAAAAGATTTAAGAGCCGATTCACACTCCATGATATTTTCCAATTAAATTTATTTTGAGCGAGAAATGAAAAAAGAGAGTCCTCAATTCGAAGGCCCCCTAAGGCATCTTCAAATGATTTTTTGGCCCCTGCTGAAGAAACCCCATCTTTTCGAATCCGCTCAAAGGCTTTAAATAATTTTTTAACTGTATTGGCATATAAATCAGGATCATAATCATAAATAGATTTTATAGAACTTTCGGTAGCATCCTTGAGTTTTTGAGTAGATTCCTCATCTATAATTTCAAAACTCCGCTGCGCCTTAATATTGGAAGGAGAAAGCTCTCCTTCTACCAATGTTTTTTGAGGTAATGTAAACGTAGGCATGAGAACAAAAGCCAAGGCTAAAGATAAAAAGAGAAGAAAAAGAGTCCCCTTAAATCCAATGCTTTGAACATGGACATTCTTATGTAATTTCAATAACTTAGTAAAATCTTCTGGCTGTTTTTGTGCAAATAATGACTTCATCAATTCTATTTATCGGCATTTTTGAATGTCCACATAAGCTGTGGAAAAGTAGGGTATAACTTAAAACTGTGGATAAATTATTTCTTAAATTTCAAGTGTTTAAACCAATTTGCCTAATTTAATATCATGGGCTTTTATACAATGGCCTTGTAATAAAAGTGTATTTTAGTTTAAACTAAAATTCTCATGAAAATCAGGGTCTTGGGATGCGATGGCGGTGAATTAAAAGGATATTTCCCCGTTGCTTTTCTAATCAATGACCATCTGCTCTTTGAAGCAGGCTCTGTCACTTCCAAACTTTCTCTTCAAGAACAACTTAAAATTAAAGAAATCATTATTAGTCACTCTCATTTAGATCATATTAAAGATCTGTGTTTTTTAGCAGATAATCTTTTCTTATCGGGAGCTGGGCATCCCACCATTCCTATTTACTCTTCTGAAGCCATTTTGACAGATCTTAAAAAAAATATTTTTAATGGCATCATTTGGCCAGATGTTACCAAAATCCCTTCTTTAGAACATCCCCTCTATCAGCTTCGATCTATTAAAAGCACGCTTACTCTTTCTGAACTTAAAGTAGAAGCTATTGCAGTTACTCATTCTCATGCAGCGTTGGGCTATATCATTTCAGATAAAAAAGGAGCTATTGTTTTTAGTGGAGATACAGGCCCCACAGAAGAATTATGGGAAAAGGTCAATACCCTTAAAAATTTAAAAGCTCTTTTTTTAGAAGTGTCTTTTCCCAGTGGTTTAGCAGACATTGCCTGGGCCAGTCGCCATTTATCGGTAGAAACTGTAATTCGAGAAATTAAAAAAATTAAACACCATCCAACCGTCCCTATTTATTTATACCATTTAAAACCCGTATACGCTCAAAAAATCCAAGCTGAAATTAAAAAACTTCACATGCCCAGACTTAAAATTTTAAAATCAGGATCACTATTACATGTTTAAGCTTTCTGTTTTTAAAATTTCTCTTGTGATCACTCTTATTTTTATGGCCTTTGCGTTTTTAATCGATCAAAAAACAACTTCTTTTACCTTTATTAAATCTCTAGCTCTTAAAACCAATGTGGATGCCAAGTTTTATATCCGAGGGAAAAGACCCATTTCTAATGATATTGTCATTGTCGCTATTGACGACAAAAGTTTAGAGCAATTCGGCAGATGGCCATGGAACAGAACTTTGTTGGCCGATGGCCTTAAAAAAATTGCTCCTAAAAACACCCAAGACAAACCAAAAGTCATCTCTTTAGATATGGTTTTTTCAGAACAAGATCCAAATTCTCAAGCTCCCACCTTTCAAAAACTTCAAACCCAATACCAGCAGAGCCATACAAAAGATTCTTTCTATGAAACCCTATCCCAGCAAATTCAACGAGCTGATACCGATCAATATTTTTCAAAAACCATTCATGACCTTAATAAAACAACCCCCATTATGCTGGGTTACTTTTTTTATTTTTCAAAAAAAGATATTGAAGAACTAAAAACCGATTGGGAAAAAGAATTTGAACATATTTTTGATTCTAAAATTACTGCTAAAATTTCAACGGTTCGATATCCCCCGGAAGAAATCCCAACCGGCATGGGTGCCAAATCCAGTATTAAGCCCTATGCCCAGGCTACCTCCAACCATGGTTTTTTTGATATTTCTTCAGATATCGATGGTACTATTCGAAAAACCCATCTCATCGGAAAATATAAAAATACGCTTTTTCCCTCTTTTGCTCTAAAAACAGTAGCCCTGGCCCTTCATAAAGAAATTGTGGTCCAATTTGGTTCTAATGGCATTGAAAATATTTTCTTAGAAAATGAATTCATCCCCACCAATCTTCAAGGAGAGTTTTGGATTAATTATGTAGGTCCTTCTTATACCTTCCCTATGGTTAGCTTTGCCGATATTTATAACGGGAAAATACCTCCTGAAACTTTTAAAGATAAAATTGTCTTAATGGGCGTTACCGCAAAAGCCGTGGGAGATATTCGGGTTTCCCCCTATGACAATGCCCACCCTGGCATTGAAATTAATGCCACCATCATTGAAAATTTACTTCATAAACACTATTTAGGCCGCCCGCCCGAAGCTGTTCCTGCTGAAATGCTTTTTATTTTGATCATCGGACTTTTTTTAGGAATTTTATTTACCTACATCCGTTCTGTCTGGTGCGGAACCATTGCCCTAGGAATGATTATTCTTTATGCTGTCTGCGATCAAAAATTCTTTTTTGAAAAAGGAATCATCGCTAATTTTTTTACTCCAGGCTTTCACCTTCTCTTTGTTTTTATGACGACAAACGCCTTTAAATATTTTGGGGAAGAAAAGAAAAGTCGGGAAATTAAATCTGCTTTTCAACGATATGTGTCTCCCGCTGTCGTCAATGAAATTTTAAAACACCCCACGCAGTTGTCTTTAGGGGGGGAAAAACGAAAACTCACCGTTTTATTTTCAGATATCCGAGGATTTACCACCCTTTCAGAATCTATCTCGCCTGAAAAACTTACTCATCTTTTAAATATTTATCTCACCGACATGACCGATATTGTTTTTAAATACCAAGGCATGCTCGATAAATATGTAGGAGATGAACTCATGGCACTGTATGGTGCCCCCCTAAAAACCGAAAGTCATGTACTGGATGCCTGTCAAAGCGCCATAGAAATGATTCAAAAACTAGAAGACGTAAGACAAAAATGGTCACTAGAAGGAGTTTCTCATTTAAATATCGGAGTGGGTATCCATACGGGGGACATGATTGTGGGAAATATGGGATCTACTAAAATTTTTGATTATACCGTTATTGGAGATTCTGTGAATTTGGGTTCTCGTCTGGAAGGAACCAATAAACAATATGGAACCCATATTATTATTAGCCAAGATGTCTATGAGCAACTCCAAGGAAAATTCACCTGCCGAGAATTAGACTACATTCGTGCCCGAGGAAAAACAAAACCTGTTCAAATTTATGAACTCTGTTCAAACTCTCTACCCCCTGAACTTTTGGAAGAATTTTCAAAGGGCCTCTCTTTTTATCGAAAAACACAGTGGGCTGAAGCTTTAGAAATATTTGAAACTCTCTTAAAAAAATTTCCGACAGATGGTCCGACTAAAACTTTTCTCGAACGCTGTAAACTCTACGGTGAAACTCCCCCTGCTTCCAATTGGGATGGTGTTTTTACCATGCAGACGAAATAAATAGGGACGTACCCTATTTACCACTGAATATCAGAAGGCGTTGAACGATCAGAATTATTTCCATTCCCCAGTTGCCCCTGGTCATTAAGTCCCCAACACTTTACTGTAGTATCATCATTCAAAAGGGCACAACTGTGTGCAGTGCCTAATTGAATTTCTTTAACATCACTCAATCCTGTAACTGGAATCGGAGTTGAACTATTACCCATACTTCCATTCCCCAATCGTCCGCGCGCACCAGTACCCCAACATTTTACGGTGTTATCACTTAAAAGGGCACAACTAAAATCACTCCCAACTCGAATTTTTTGAATATTACTCAGTCCTGTGACTGGAACCGGCGTTAAGCTATCACTTGTAGTTCCATTTCCTAACTGTCCAGAATAATTTCTTCCCCAACATTTTACAGTACCATCATTTAAAAGAGCACAGCTGTGATCAGCGCCTAATTGAATTTCTTTAACATTACTTAATATCATATTATTTATATCCGCCTTAACTGAAACTGGAGTTGAACTATTCACTAGAGCTGCACTATTAGCAGCACTTCCAACAATACCTAGTTGTCCATATCTATTATAACCCCAACATTTTACAGTACCATCATTTAAAAGAGCACAGCTGTGAGCAGTGCCTAATTGAATTTCTTTAACATTATTTAAAAATTCTTTATCTGATAATTTTACTAAAACAGGTTCAAATCTATTGATTGTTGTCCCATCTCCCAATTGTCCATAATTATTTTCACCCCAACATTTTACAGTTTCGTCATTTAAAAGAGCACAACTGTGGTTAGAGCCTGAGGCTACCTGAATTTCTTTAACCTGGGTGAGATTAGGCGAAACTCCCATCTCACCGTTACTTCCCAATTGCCCATGAGTATTATTACCCCAACATTTTACGGTACCATCATTTAAAAGAGCACAGCTATGCAAAGAGCCTAATTGTATTTGTTTAACATTAGAAGTTATAACTTGAGCAGGAGTTAAGCTATTGATGGTATTTCCAATGCCCAGTTGCCCATACTGATTCCATCCCCAGCATTTTACAGTACCGTTATTTAAAAGAGCACAGCTATGGAGATAGCCTAATTGAATTTCTTGGATTTTAACAATATGAAATGAAATTTTGTATTGCCTATCATCTTGATCTTTTACGCTCACAAAAGCATCTTGGACAGGAGTTTGCGAAGCTCTAAATACCCCTGTATTAATATCAATAGTCCCAGCTCCCTGAGACACTGAAAATTGATATGGGGCATGCCCACCACTGGCCAAAAAATGAATAACACTGTTAACCATGACGATTGGACGAATAGTTTCTCGTTGTGGAATTGAAATAGTGTGCTTCAGTGTCAAAGGCGCCACTATATGGATAGTCGCTGTGACAGAGGCAGGTGGATTCGCACTATCTCTAATGATAAGAGCAACTGAAGAATCTAAATCTGAAGTTGGATCCATTCCATTGGGTGACCTCGTATATGACCTAAATCCTCCTTTAGCATCAATAGATCCTAAATGTAATGGAGAAGAAGATGATATGGAAAAAGTATAAGGAGTAGTTCCTCCGCTTGGATTAAATTGAAAGAATTCGGTTAAATATCGTCCTGAAACCAGAGTAACCTGAGAAGGATTCATCACCAAAGGAGAAGGAGTCACCAGATCATCTAAGATGATTTGTGTTTGTGAGTTTTGGCTCGATATTCGTACAGTAACAGAGGCTCCTTTTGAATCTCTCACCGTCACCGTATCATTTCCTCCAGCCAAAGGAGCAGTATAAATTCCTCTATCCCCATCCATAGCAATAGAACCTTTAGGAGAAGATCCCAAAGAAAAAGTATAAGGACGCATCCCTCCACTCACAGAAATGGGATATTCCCGAGTACTTGAGTCAAGCACAACATTTTCTGAATTAACACTGAGGGGAGAAACAATGTCTCCTTCATTCTGGTCTACAATTACAATTTCATCTACAATTATAGTATCTTTTCTCTCTCCTTCTGAAATCGTATTTTCCTGACTCGCAAGGGTGCTCTCTGTATTACTTGGGCTACCACCGCAATTTACTAAAATGAGGACAGAAAAAAGAGTCGCACTTAAAACAAAAAAAATTGGGCACTTCTTATTCATTTAGAATTAAATCCTCTTCTAACGTTCTACATTTTTAAGTATACTTACTTGTTCTCTTTTGTCAAAAAACATTTCCATTTTCTCATCCAATTTTAATGTTCAAAAAGTTGCCACCACCAAAGATCATGGTACAATAAAAATATAACATTGCACGTTTATGAAAAATTCGTTTTTTACCCTTATTTTACTGATAAATCTTAGCTGCTTTATCCTTTCGTGTGGTGATAAAGAAACTGGAGGTGGGGGGACAGGCGGCGGTGGAGGCAGTTCTGTCACTTCCTCGGCTTCTCTTCTCTCGGGTGCTTATTCTATAGATCCCAATGGCAGTGGAAGTACCCTTCTTCCGCCACAAGATGACCCTCAAGGTATAGAGGATCCAGGCATGCCTTCTATCGATGATGGAGGAGATACTGGAAGCAGTGGATCCGCCGGTGGAGGAGAAGAAGCGGGAGTCTATAGAGGCCCTACCTGTTTCCCAGGCGTTACATTTCCCCCTCAAATCCCCTGTTCAAGTTTTTCTGTCTGTGCATTTACAATGGATGGCACCCCTCAAAATATAGGGGGTTCTTATCAAAAAATTAAACAAGGAAAAAAATTTGAAAATATTTATATTAATTTTAAAGTTAATTACCTAACGCCTTCTTATTTTCAACATTGGGATAAAGATGAATTGGGATATCAAGCTTCTCCAGAAACAAATTATGTGGTTCCAATAATTGTTTCTGGAAAAGTTCAATACACAAAAGACCTTCTAGGCTCAGCCCTCATTGAAGAAGATTTGACCATAACTAAAAAATTTGATTTGGCCAGAGGACCTGCCGAGAGCATTCCTCCTCTTGCACAAAATGTATTGATGTTTAAAAATATTCAAAATCGATATGCTTTTTCAAAAATTCATACCCAAAGTCTGATGAAAAGTGGTGTTTTAGCCCGTTTCTCTCAACAATTATGGCGAACCATGGATGCTAAAAATAATCATACAGAACCTTCTCTCTCAGGAAATATTCCAACTCTTAAAAAACTTTCTTTGAAAATTCCTCTTAGGAAAGATCCTCAAGGCAATTGGCATTATCAAGAGGTCATTTTTAGAAATGTCATGGTTCATCGAGTGTTGTGGGGATCTGAACCCACAGATTTTAAGGGAATTTCTGGAAATTCCAGGGTCAATGGTTGTTACGAATACCTCCCTCCTGGAATACAAGCTCCGTGGGATGGCGCTAATTTTAATGTGGAACAGGGACAAGATACCTGGTGGAAAACCCAGTGGGAGGTCCCATGGCAGTAAGAACATATTTTCTTAACATCATGATGGCTTTATTTTTGAGTCCTTATTTAGCCAACGCAGACTTTTCTCAAGAGTTTTTAGATTTTCTAGATGCCTCTCACATTTCTTCAACAAAAGTAGATACCAATAACAACACCACTTTTGATTGCAGTGATTTTGATGGCTATCAAGATCCTTTAACCCTTACTCAAGATCAGTACCTCTATAAAACCATTTTTATCGATGATCGGGGAGAAGATGAACAACAAGAAATTACCTTTGAATGCATTAATAAAAAAGAAACCACAAGATCCACTGCACCCAAAATCTTAGGATACTGGCCATCGGATAAAAACTTTTCTTGTGAAGAAGCTCTTTTTACAAGTGGACATGAGGGAACTCCTTTTGTTTGGTTTGATCGAAAAACATATAACCACATATACACAGACGAATGGGGAAATGATTTTGAACGAATTGCATCTCTGATAGAATCAAGCGATTCCTTAAGCAATGGTTCACAAGGGTGTAGCAATGGAAATATCTTTAAAGATGTTTGTTTAGCTCAATATAGCTTTGTAGACTATGATTACATCAATAAGCAAAGCAATCCCTTCACGATTCATCTTTCACTCGAAAAATCTCTAGCCAACATCACTACAAAAACACCTTTAACGAATTTATCTTTTACAGCCGATAGGACCAGTATGCCTGCCTCCAATCCCAGTTATTTCACTTCTGCCTGTGATATTCCTCGAGAATTGCCCCTTATTCATATTACCCATCAAGGAAGAAAAAATGTCAGGCTTCATGAACTGATGGATGTAGATGCCTTCTCTAGCCTTATTAACACCAGTATTCCAAAATTTATTGAGCAATATAAAAATAATGATCCCAATGTCAATGCCAATGCTCGTCAATTAGCCAAAGAGCACACCACTTTTCAAATTCTTTTTCCAGGAGAGGGAGAAAATCCGGCATACATTGGAAATGTAACATTAAAAAATAATAAAACAGGAATAGAACTCCCAGGACGCCATACAAATTCTATTTCTTCTATTTTTTATTTTGATACTTTTTTTGAACCCGACACCCAATATACCATTACCGTTTCTGAAGCATATAATTATGCCAAGAAATATCACTATGAAGGGACAACCCAAAATTGCTCTCCCTTTTGCAGACCTTCTACCACTTCTATCTACATGATATTTTGGTATGGAGATGAATCCTCTTTTTCATGTACTCCAGATCCTCGTCAAAAAGATTTATCCAGTGGGGAATACTGGTCATCAACTTGCCATAAAATAGGGCTTTCATCTCAAAAAGAGATTACCTTTAAAACCGCACGAGAAAATGAATTTTATTCTTTAAATATCGGAGATCCCGAAGCTACTGCCGTCTCACCTTAAGCCTAAATATTCTACTTTTATACACTTTTGTCTAAAATTACCTTGTTTTTTATCCAAATTTAGCTAAAATATAAAGTATGAAGCGTCTTGCTTTAAATTTTCTCAAGCAATGGGGTGAACAAAAAGATCGAAAACCTCTTTTAATTCGAGGAGCAAGACAAGTTGGGAAAACCTGGTTAATTAGAGAATATGCACATTCTTACCCCTCTTTTGTTGAAATCAATCTTGAGGCTTTACCTGAAACCATCCCTTTGTTTCGTGATTTGTATGGAAAACCCCAAGAGCTCTTAAATGCTTTATCTCTTATAATGGGGAAAAAAATTCAGCCAGGAGAAACACTTCTTTTTCTGGATGAAATACAAGGCTGTAAAGAAGCCTTGCTCTCTCTTCGATATTTTAAAGAAAATCTTCCACAACAAGCCGTTATTGCTGCCGGCTCACTTTTAGAGTTTTCTTTTCAAGATGTAAGCTATCCTGTAGGAAGAATTGAATTTCTTCACATTTTCCCCATGAATTTTGAAGAATTTCTGTTAGCACGCAATAGAGAAGATCTTATTCAAGCCATTTCGGAAGCAAACATTCTTCACCCATTACCCCAGGCCATCCATGAAAAACTACTTGAAGAAGTATCTTTGTATTGCCTCTTGGGAGGATTGCCCGAAGTTTTAAAAACATATGTAGAAACGGCTGATTTTCAAAAATGTCAAAACATTCAGCAAATAATTATCACAACGCTTAGAGAAGATTTTCATAAATATTCTCCTAAAGTAAATGTAGAATATTTACGTCTTCTCTTCCATGGTATCCCTCGGCTAATAGGACAAAAGTTTAAATATAGCCTTATTGATCCTCATATTAAATCCAGGGATCTTTCTTTGGCCTTATCTCTTCTTGAAAAAGCAGGGCTTGCCTATAAGATTAGTCACTCTTCAGGGAATGGTCTTCCTCTTGAAGCTCAATTGAATCCCAAAAAATTTAAGACCTTTTTCTTTGATATAGGACTGTCTCAAAGAATTTTGGGGCTACCCCTCTCTCAACTTTTTCTCGAAAGAAAGGAGTTGCTCGTGCACAGAGGAGCCATGGCAGAACAGTTTGTTGCTCAAGAACTTTTAAGTTTTACTCAACCTAATGACTATCCTCGACTTTATTATTGGCACAGGGAATTCCCCTCCTCTCAAGCTGAAATCGATTTTTTAACTGTGTATCGTTCTTTTCTTTTACCCATCGAAGTCAAGAGCACAAAAGGAAAACATCTCAAAAGCCTCCATTTGTTTATGAAAGAAAAAGGGAAATTTATTGAAAAAGGATTAAAAGTTTCAACTTTGAATTTCTCATTTCATCAAAAAATTTTAACCCTGCCATTCTATGCTCTCTTTAAATTAGGGAAGGAACAATTGTAGCACAACTGAAACTTCTATGCGGCTTTTTTGAGTTTTTCTTGGCCAAAGACCGTCACTTGATTACGTCCATGTTCTTTGGAATAGTAAAGGGCGGTGTCGGTATCCTTCACAAATTTCGTTACGGTGTCTTCGGGAGATTCATGAAAGCTCGTGAGCCCAAGACTAATGGTCACTGGAATTTTTTTACCTTCATAGATAAACTCTTTTTGTTCAACAGCCTGCCTAACCCTTTGGGCAGAATTAAACGCTTTATCAATGGGGGTTTCAGGAAGACAAATCATAAATTCTTCCCCACCATATCGCCCAATAATATCAGCGGATCGAACATTGGCTTTAACGGTTTGAGCCAACTCTTGTAACACATAGTCTCCGGCTTGATGGCCATAGGTATCATTAATTTTTTTAAAGTGATCAATATCAAACATGATAAGAGACAGATTGGTTTTATACCGTTTCACTCTGGCATATTCTGTTTCGAGCCATGCTTCAACATACCGCCGAACAAATACTTTGGTCAGCCCATCATAAAACGCCATGTTATAAAGTTTAGCATTATCAATGGCCACAGAGACTTGATTTGAAAATGCCGTAAAAAGTTTTACATCTTCTTCTGTAAAATCTTCTCCATTTATTTTATTCAATGCTTCTAAGACACCCACCGTTTTATTTCTTGAAATCAGAGGAACACAGATAATTGCTTTGGTTTTAAAAGAAGTTTTTTTATCTACCGTTTTTAAAAAGAATTCAGATTTTGACACATCATTTACAATGATGGGCTTTGCGGTTTTTACCACCTGCCCTGCAATGCCTTGCCCAGCCGGAATACGAATTTCTTTTACTTTATTACTCCCGCCTTCTACGGTTGAAAAATAAAGTTCATTGGTGGCAGGGTCTAAAAGCATTAAAGAGCTTGCCTCTGCTTCCATTACATCTTTAATGGTTTTCATAATCAAATGAAGCAGATTATCTAAATCTTGGGTAGAATTAATAAGCGCCAAGATATCCATCATCTTATAAAGCTTTTGAATTAAAGTTGGTTTTTCTGTTTTTACCATAAACCCCTCCCCTTACATTGCTTATCGACACAAACACAGATCTTCTTTAATGTAATTATTACATAAACCGTTTAAGACTTTGTCGCCCTTAGCTCTGTTTTCAAGCTCAAACAATTGGCACAGTGTTTGCTTTATATCAGCCCAGATGAAAAAGGGATTAAGGTTGTGGTTATTTTTTTTATTCCTCCTCTTTACCCTTCCTCTTTTTTCTTACGAAGTTCCCAAGCCTAAACAAAATGAAATTATCGTTCTGGCCATGAATGAAGATCAATTGGCAGCTCTGCTTACCATTGAAAATTATGGAGCCAAGTGTTCTCCCGATGGAGTGTGCTTTGGTATTGACAGAATCAACTATACGCTTCTAACAAAAGTAAAATTTCTTTCCGGTGAAAGAGAACCGAATTCAAAAATTCGAAAAAAATTACTGACTGCTTATTTCCAAAATAAAACCCAAACAATCCAAGGATTTGATTCTATCGAAGAATTTATTGATACCATGGAAGAAGAGTGGCACAAAAAAAATAACCCTTTAAAGAAAGCCATTGAAAAAATTCAAGTAAGCCAACCTCCGTTTAAACTCTTTGAACAAAAAATAGAAAAAAGAAATCATTTTTTTCAAAAAGGCCCTTCTCTTTTTGAAGAAGAAGCCAAAATATTTGAAAATTTTATTGTTGAAGGAGTCCCTATCACTCTGGCCATTGCCAATGTTAAATTTGCACATCAACTCACTCTGGTGGGATTTAAACAAAATACCCAGGAAGAAGATCAGGTTAACAATTTCTATGTATTGGATTCTAACTATCCGGAGGAACTTCAGATTTTAACTCTAAAACAAAATGGGTGGTATTATAAGTCCTGGAAATTAGAGATTCAAAAAGGGCATGTAGAACTATTATGGGAGTTTCCTTCTAAAGAATACATTCAACTCGCACAAAAGACCTTTACACCCTATTATCTTTCTGATAAAAACATCGTCATTTACTAATTAAGAGAGAGGGGTATCAATAAATGAAAAAAATATTTTCTATAGGTCTTATTGTTTTATTTTTTATTCTTCCGCTTTCTATTGTTCGTGCAGATGAAAATGGCGAGAACTCTGATCAAGAACTAGAGCAATTGATCCAGGATTTATCTTCTGGCACTTTGGATACTAGAGCCATTGCCGCCCAGGAATTGGGAAGTACTAAATATAAAGGCAATGAAAAAGCCTTTAACGCCTTAATTCAGGCTTTAAATGACGGTGATTTCATGGTCTTAGGTACTGTTTTAAGTTCCCTGGAAGCCCATGAAAATCCACTGGCTTCTGAAAAAATCATGTCTAATCTGCTGTGGGAACCTTATCCACCCGATAGTGATATACGGGCTCTATGGTTTATCATCCCCCAGGCTTTTAAAACCATTGGTCTATTAGGGGCTCCTTCTGAAGAGACAGCCGTTTCTTTAATTGAAGATACATTTGCTTACTTTCTTTTCCAGCCCATGTTCAGTCCCATTTTTGAAGGGGCCATTAGAGAGGAAGCAACGAATGCCCTTTTTTCGCTCTTTAATGGAGTCTCTCCAGAAAACAGTCTGACTCTTTATAAAAAATGGGGCCCTCATGTGTTAAAAGGAGAAAGTGATGGCAGTTTCTTTGGCAGTGATAAATTTGCAAAAGAAGCGGCATGGGTATTTTTACATATCCTTTCTCCCAGTGTTTCTACAGAACTTTTAAACACCATGGTTCATGAGTGGTCTCCAGAAATACGATGGGAGTTTGCTTATTTTTATCCAGAAACAAAGCTCTTAAACACTTCTCCCATTACCGTAAAAGGCAGACTAGACGACCAAGGAAAATTCATTGGAAGACTCGGACAATTTGCTTTGAAGGATAAAAATAATAATACCATCGTTCAAATTCATGTTCCCAAAGAAAAAATAAATACTCTCTATAATAACTTCTGGGGGAAAGAAGTATTGTTGAGTGGAATCATTACCATCACCCAAGGTTCTTTTAATCTTTTTAGAAAAGGAACAGGATTTTCTTATCCTCTACATTTAGAGTTTACAGATATAAAATTTGCCCAATAAATTAAAAATTGTTTCTGGTGGACAAACCGGTGTTGATCGGGCAGCGCTCGATGCGGCCATTGCTTGTGGATTTCTTTATGGGGGTATTATCCCCAAAGGGCGTTTGTCTGAAGATGGCAAAGTTCCCTTAACCTACAAACTGACCGAATGCGATCATCCAGAATATCCCTATCGCACAGAGCAAAATGTCATTCACTCTGATGCTACGCTTATTTTTACCTATCTTCCTATGAATGGAGGAACACAATTTACTTATGAGTGTTGTACCAAACACAAAAAGCCTTATTTAATATCTGATTTAAAAAATCCTCATATTGAAAAAGATATTTTAGAATGGATTCAAAAAATAAAGCCGCAGGTTCTCAATCTTGCCGGCCCCCGAGAATCAAAACAGCCAGGAATCTATAAAACCTCAAAAATACTATTAGAAAAAATTTTTAAAAAACTCTAATTCCTCAATTCTAATTCTTTTTCTTGAAGCTTTCTGACTTCATCGCGAAGATGAGCAGCCTCTTCAAATTCAAGATTTTTGGCATGACGCAACATTTGTTTTTTTAGTTTTTGAATCTGTTTGGTAATGGCTTCAATGGAATTATAGGTCATTTCGGATTCTTTAAGGAGAGGAACTTCTACATAATCTTGTTCGTAGATAGAAGTCAGCGTTTCGTGAATTGTTTTTTTAATGGTTTCTGGAGTAATGTGATGTTTTTGATTATAGTCTAATTGAATTTTTCGCCGTCTGCTTGTCTCTGAAATCGCTTTTTCCATCGATTTTGTAACAAAATCTCCATACAAAATCACATGGCCTGAAATGTTTCTAGAAGCTCTCCCACAGGTTTGAATCAGCGATGTTTCAGATCTTAAAAAACCTTCTTTATCAGCATCTAAGATAGCCACTAAAGACACTTCTGGTAAATCAAGCCCTTCTCTTAATAAATTAATTCCCACCAACACATCATATTTCCCAAGCCTTAGATCTCGAATAATTTCAACCCTTTTTAAAGTCTCAATATCAGAATGAAGATAGGCTACTTTAATTCCTTTTTCTTGATAATATTCGGTTAAGTCTTCTGCCATTTTTTTAGTAAGCGTAATCACCAATGCCCGTTCTTTTTGAGCCAACGTCTTTTTAATTTCTGAGAGTAAATCCTCTACCTGCCCTTTGGCCGGTTTAACCGTAATCTCAGGATCAGAAAGTCCAGTGGGGCGAATAATTTGCTCCGTGATATACGATTTCGCTTTTTCAAATTCATAAGAAGAGGGAGTTGCAGAAACATAAATAGCCTGATTTAAAAGGGTATTAAATTCTTCAAAATTTAAAGGACGATTGTCTAATGCCGAAGGAAGCCTAAAACCATATTCCACAAGCGTTGTTTTTCTAGCCCGATCTCCTCGATACATCCCTCCCAATTGAGGAACCGTCACATGGCTTTCATCAATAAAGAGCAAAAAATCTGAAGGAAAATATTCTAAGAGTGTGGGGGGAGGTTCTCCTGCTTTTCTTCTTGTTAAATGCCGAGAATAATTTTCAATCCCATTACAGTAACCCATTTCTTCTAGCATCTCTAAATCAAAATGGGTTCTGGTTTTCAAGCGCTCGGCTTCTAAGAGTTTATTTTGGCCTTTCAGTTCCTGAAGCCTTTCTTTCAGTTCTTCTTTAATAGACTCAATGGCTTTTTCTAAATTTTCCTTAGGAGTCACATAATGACTTCCCGGAAAAATAGTCATTTTTTCTAGAGAAGCCAGTTTTTCTCCTTTTAAGGGATCAATCCAATAGATGTTTTCAAGTTCATCTCCCAAAAATTCTATTCGTAAAGCTCTGGCCTCTTCATTCGTCGGGAAAAGATCCACAATATCTCCTCGCACTCTAAAAGTTCCTCGATGAAAATCCACATCATTTCGTTGATACTGAATTTCAACTAATTTTTCTAAAAAATGAGATCTTTTTAATATTTTCCCCTTTTCAATATCCACCGTCATGGATTGATAGCTTTCAGGGGAACCGATGCCATAAATGCAAGAGACGGAAGCCACAATCAACACATCTGGCCTAGACAAAAGCGATTGAGTAGCTGCATGACGCATTTTGTCTATTTCATCATTAATGGCAGAATCTTTTTCAATATAGGTATCGGTTTGAGGAATATAGGCTTCGGGTTGATAATAATCATAGTAACTGACAAAATAGTGAACGGCATTCTGAGGAAATAAATTTTTAAATTCTAAAAAAAGCTGAGCGGCAAGAGCCTTATTGGGTGCAATAACCAGAGTGGGACGTTGAATACGTTCAACCACATAGGCCATGGTAAAAGTTTTTCCACTTCCTGTGACTCCCAAAAGCACTTGATGCTTTTCACCGCTCAAAACACCTTTAGAGAGAAATTCAATGGCTTTTGGCTGATCACCTTTTGGCTCAAAAGGGCTAACTAATTTAAACATATCTTAAGTCTGAATCTTCCACTTAGTCCCCTGAGAAGTATCTTCTAAAATAACTTTATTGGCTTCTAATTCTTTACGGATATCGTCTGCCCGCTTCCAGTCTTTTTTCTTTCGAGCTTCCTCTCGTTCAGAAATCAACTTTTCTATTTGAACTTTAGAAAGTATGCTTTGTACGATTAATTTTTCTTTTAATTGATTTAAAAAAGCCGTAGGTTCTTCTGAAAATAGTCCCCAAATATGACTTATTTTTTTAACTGTTTTTAAGAATTCTTCTAAAAGTTTTCTGCCCTTTGGCCCTGGCATTTCCACCTCAGATACATATCGATTCACTCTTCGTAAAACCTCAAAAATCACTCCCAAAGCTTCGGCAGTATTAAAATCATCATCCATGGCTTTTTCAAATTTCACCCAAAAGTTTGAAATAGCTTCTAAAAATTCTTTTTTGATCTTATCTTGAGTGCCAGATTTTAGCTTTAATCGTTCCTGAACCGCGGAGAGTGTTTTATAAATTTTTTCTAAGTTTCCAATAGCTTCAAAAATCGCTTGCTCAGAAAATTCCAATAAAGACCGATAGTGATTTGAAAGAAGGATAAACTTCAAGACTTCTGCAGGATATTTTTCTAAAAACTCATGAATCGTAATAATATTGCCCAAAGATTTTGACATCTTTTCTTTTCCAAAAGAAAGCATTTCATTATGCATCCAAACATTCACAAATGGCTTCCCTGTATAAGATTCGCTTTGAATCATTTCATTCTCATGATGGGGAAAAATAAGATCTCTCCCCGCTCCATGAATATCTAAGGTCTCTCCCAAATACTTTGTCGACATCACCGAACATTCAATATGCCACCCTGGACGGCCTTTTCCCCACGGGCTTTCCCACGAGGGTTCTTGTGGCTTAGAAGGTTTCCACAATACAAAATCCCCAGGATTTTTTTTATGCCCTGCCACTTCTACCCGCGCTCCTGCCCATAATTCTTCTGTATTTTTTTTAGAGAGTTTATAAAACTTAATTTTATCAATGGAATATAATACTTCACCTTGCACTTCATATGCATAGCCTTTAGCAATGAGTGTTTGAATCCACTGAATCATCTCTTGAATATATTCTGTCGCCTTTGGAGAATAGGTGGGCGCTTTTAGATTTAAGGCTCGAGTATCTTCTTCAAAAGCCTTTATATAGATCTCTGAAATTTCAGAGGCCGTCTTTTTTTCTTCTTGGGCACGCTTAATAATTTTATCATCAACATCGGTAATATTACGCACATAGGTCACTTCGTAGCCTTTAAATTGTAAGTACCGATACACCACATCAAAAAAAACTAAGGGGCGAGCATTTCCTACGTGAATAAAATTATAGACCGTAGGACCACAGACATACATTTTGACTTTATTTTTTTCTAAAGGCTTAAATTCTTCTTTTTTACCTGTTAAGGTATTATAAAGAAGAAGCGTCATAATGAGAGCTTAGATTTGGTTATTTGAATTCGTTTTCGGCAAGAATCCACCCCTAAAATGGGCATAACAACAGTCATTTCAGGCCCTTTTAATCGCCCTGTTAATGCCAATCGTTGGGATTGAAAAAGAAGTTTTTTATCTGAAACCGTCACTTTTGATTTTAAGTCTTCCTGAAGTTTTTGAAATCCTTCCAGATCTATCGTCCCTGCTTTGGCTAATAAGGTATCCAAAGCATTCAAGACTTCTAATACTTCCTTTTTATTTTTTAAAAGTTGTGTTTTAGCTTCTTCGGCTAATGTAAATTTTTCATCGAAAAAAAGTTCAGAAAAAGATCCTACCTGATTTAAGGTTTCTAAATTCCCCCTAATTGTTTCAATCACTTTTTTTAGCCAATGCGGATGCTTATCTTTAACTGAAAGCCCCGAAGCTTCTAAAAAAGGTAAAGATTCATGGACTATCGTATCTAAGGCAGAATTACGAATATACATCCCATTCATCCATTTTAATTTTTCTACATCAAAAATAGCTGGGCTTTTAACCATGCGTTCAAGAACAAAATCTTGGATCAATTCTTTTTCACTCATAATTTCCCGTTCATCACCTGGATTCCATCCCAATAAAGCCAAGTAATTTTTTAAAGCATCCGCTAAAAACCCTTGCGTTCGATAGTCACCCAGACTTGTGGCTCCATGGCGCTTAGAAAGCTTACTTCGATCGGGTGCCAAAATAATAGAAACATGCGCATATTGAGGAAGTTCTAATCCTAATGTTTTAGCCAATAAAATTTGCCTAGGAGTATTCGAAATATGTTCTTCCCCTCGAATAACATGAGAAATTTTCATTTCACAATCATCGACTACAGCGGCAAAATTATAAAGAGGCCATCCATCAGGCTTACAAATGACAAAATCTCCTAAAATAGAGGGATCTACACTAATATCTCCTCGAATAAGATCATGAAATTGAATGGGATCTTTTTCATCAATTCTGAATCGAATGACCGAAGGTCGCCCTTGGGCTTCCAAGGCCTTCTTTTCTTGTTCTGTTAGATTTCTACATTTCCCCAAGTATTTAGGAGTCTTATGACGTTTCAGTAAATCTTGCCGTTCCGCCTCTAATTCTTCTGGCGTGCAATAACAGGCATATACTTTTCCTAATTCTTGTAATTTTTTTAGATATTTCCGGTATAAATCCAACCTCTCAGATTGATAATACGGCCCATATGCTCCCTCTTTAATAGGCCCTTCATCCCACTCTACCCCTAACCACCGAAGATCTTGAAGAATGGCATCTTCAAATTCTTCTTTAGAACGTTCTTGATCCGTATCCTCAATTCGTAAAATAAACGTTCCTTTATAATGTCTAGAAAAAAGATAATTAAAAAGAGCGGTTCTAGCTCCTCCAATATGAAGATATCCCGTTGGGCTTGGCGCCATCCGAACACGAATAGGCTTAGAAGTATTCACACTTTTTTCCTGAGAGTGGCTATTGCCATGGCCGCCATTCCTTCTTCTCGTCCAATAAAACCTAACTTTTCCGTAGTAGTCGCTTTAATGGCAATGTGAGAAGGTGATAGTTTCATGACTTTAGCCAAACAAATTTTCATTTCTTGCACATACGGTTTAATTTTTGGCATTTGGGCCAATACCGTCGCATCAATATGATTAATTTTATAACCACTTGCCTCTATCTTGTCCACGACTTTCTCTAAAAGGATAAGACTTGAAATATTTTTATATTGAGGATCATTATCTGGGAAAAAAGTCCCGATATCCTCTAATCCAGCTCCTCCCAACACAGCATCACACATAGCGTGGGTTAACACATCGGCGTCAGAATGTCCTTTTAAGCTTTTTGAATAAGGGATATTTATTCCTCCTAAGACAATTTGACTTCCTTCACAAAAAGGGTGGACATCCATCCCTTGCCCTATTTGTATACCCTGATCTTTAGGTAAATCTTGAGGCACAGTAATCTTTATATTTTCTTCTTCACCCAAAATGGTTTTTATCTTTTTTCCCATAAGCTCTAAAATAGTGGATTCATCGGTGACTTTTTGAGGATGTTCTTTTAGCCACTGAAATCCTTCCCAAATCCAGGCATACAAAAAAAGTTGAGGAGTTTGAACACGAGCAATAGTGGAACGATCAAGGGTTGTCTTTACCCACTCACCTTCTATGGACTTAAGCGTATCCGTAACTGAAATAACCGGAATCACACCCCCATTTTTTCTTTCATCCCAAAGTCTTTGAATGAGTGTTCCCATCACATAAGGACGGGCACCATCATGGATGAAAACATATTCACACGATTCTTGATGGCTTTGGATCCACTTTAATCCTTCGTACACGGAATCTTGTCTTTGTTCACCTCCAGAAACAACACTCACTACTTTTGAAAGAGAATACTGGGGAAGCTGTGATTGGACATTTAAAACATCTTCAGCCAAACACACAATTAGAATTTTATCTATACAAGAAGAAGCCTGAAAGGGAAGAGCTGCTTTCACCCACAGGGGAACTCCTTCTATTTCTATATATTGTTTCTTAAGATAATTGGGAGAAGAGGAAGCTAAAAAGCGAGTACTTTGACCGGCGCAAACAATAACTGCAAAATTTGCCATTAAGCTGTTTTAAATATTTTTTTAATTTCTTTTTCGACAAGCTCTTCTTTAACTCTTCGGGCTAACGATAATTCCTTCACTAAAAGGCTCCGAGCTGTATCCAACATTTTTCGTTCCCCAAAAGAAAGCTCTTTTTCTACTTTCAGTAAAAATAAATCTCTTAATACGGCTGCAATTTCATAGACAGATCCCGTTTTTATTTTTTCCATGTATTCACGGTATCTACGATTCCAGGTTTGATGATCAAGTTTTACTTTTCGTTTCCTTAAAATCTTAAAGATTGCTGTCACTTCTCTTCGAGAGATGACTTCTCTTAACCCCACAGATTCCACATTATCGGTTGGAACCATAATGGTCATATCGTTATCTAGGATTTTTAAGATATAAAAAGACTGTTTTTTCCCTGAGATTTCACGGGTTTCTATTGCTTTAATAACCCCCACCCCGTGAGCAGGATATACAGCATTATCTCCAATTTTAAACATCATCATACACCCCTAAGAAAGCGTTTTTATAACACAACGCATCAGAAAAGTCTATTTAATTCCCTAAATTCCTACATCACCCCAGGGAGGAGGAGGAAAAATTTTCCCAATCGGTGCACTGGTCACTATCCCTACTAGGAATAAAAAGATAAAGGCTGCAATAGTTCTTGCTTTCATAAGATAAGTACTCCTTTTATGTAGGCAGGAGAGGGGTTAAAATCTGCTCACAGATTAAGCAATATACCCTAAAAAATGAGAAAAAACAAGTTTTTAAGAAATGCCTTTTTTGGAACTACTACTACGCCCTGTCCCTTTATCAGTTTTTCGACCTTGGGAAACATGAGAATGGGTTATATCTTTGGTTTGATGAGCTCGTCTAGATTCTTCTTGGGCCGTGGCTTCTTGTTTTTTCAAATGCTTATCTTGTTTTTTTGCTTCTTTTTTAGATTTTTTTGTTTCTTCGGCCTTTAATTTTTCTTCTTCTGTTTCGGGTCGTTTTGTACGAATAATTCTGGGCTCATTTTCCTTGGAAGGATCTGGTAGAATTTCAATTAAGCTCATTTGAGCACCATCGCCCACCCGAAGTCCTAAATGAAAAATTCGAGTATATCCGCCCTGTCGATCTTTAAAACGAGGGCCATACACAGTAAACAATTTATGAAAAGCTTCTTTTTCATGGACCAGCTTTCGAACCTGTTTTTTTGCATGGAGACTTCCCACTTTTCCAAGTTCAATTACCGGTTCTGCAAAACGTTTTAATTGTTTAGCTCTGGCAATGGTGGTTTGAATACGCTCATGTTTTAAAAGTGACAAAAGCATATTTCTGAGCATCGCTTTTCGATGATCCGAAGGTATCCCTAATTTACCTCTTAATACTTGATGACGCATAAACCAACCTTTACTTTATACTTGTTCTTTTTCTTTCTTTTCTTTTAATCGGGCAATGACTTCAGGGTCTGGAAAACTTTCAATTTTCATTCCCAGGTGAAGTCCCATTTGGGTTAAGATTTCTTTAATCTCATTTAAAGATTTCCGACCAAAATTTTTGGTTTTTAACATCTCTGGTTCTGTTTTTTGAACCAATTCACCAATTAAATGAATCTCAGCATTCTTAAGACAATTGGCAGACCGAACCGATAGCTCTAGCTCATCAACACTTTTATATAAATTTTCATTCACTGTACTTTGAACAGTTTGAGCCGTTTCTTCAACTACAGGTTCTTCTGTTTCATCAAAATTAATAAATACTTGAAGCTGATCCTTTAATATTTTTGAACCAACCCCAACCGCATCTTGAGGAGAAATAGACCCATCTGTCCACACTTCTAAGGTTAATGCATCGTAATCGGTCACCTGAGCCACCCGAGCATTGGTTACTGTATAATTTACTTTTCTAACCGGAGAAAAAAATGAATCTACCGCAATAGATCCAATAGGATCTTCCGAAGATTTATTTTGTTCTGCAGGAACATAACCACGCCCTCGTTTAATCGTAAGCATCACATTAAATTTTGCTCCCTTTCCGAGAGTTGCAATATGCTGATTCGGAGTTAGAATTTCTACAGTTCCATCTGTTAAAATATCTTTAGCAGTTACTTCTCCAGCACCTTCTTTTTCAATGCGAAGGACTTTAGTGGTACCAATTTCCATTTTAAAACGTACTTCTTTTAAATTTAAAATAATATCTGTCACATCTTCTGTTACATCCGGAATGGTTGAAAATTCATGAAGAACCCCTTCAAAACGAACAGAGGTAATGGCTGCCCCAGAAAGCGATGCCAGCAATATTCTTCTTAATGAATTTCCCAATGTAATTCCATAGCCTCGTTCTAAAGGCCGAATTTCAAATTTTCCAAATACATTGGATAAATTTTTCTCAGAAATAACATCTACCTTTTTAGGTTTAATCAGATCTCTCCACACATTATACATATACTTTCCTCCTCAATATTTATCTTGAATAATACTCAACAATAAGATTTTCTTGAATAGGAACCATAATATCTGCCCTCTTCGGGAGTTGCTTTACAGTTCCTTTAAAATTCGGCGCATCTAATTCTAACCATTGGGGGATTTCTCTTCGCTTAACACTGTCTATAGCCGCTAAAATAGCCGTACTGGTTCTACTTTTTTCACGTACTTGAATCACATCGGTCTCTTTTAATAAAAAAGAAGGGATAGTGACTTTTTTCCCATTCACCAAAAAATGCCCATGCGACACCAATTGTCTTGCCTGCAATCGTGAATTGGCAAAACCCATTTTATACACTACATCATCCAATCGTCTTTCCAAATTGGTCAGAAGTTTTTCTCCTGTTACTCCTGTTTCTTTTAATGCTTTTCCAACATAATTCTTAAACTGTTTTTCTAAAAGACCATAAAGTCTTCGAACTTTTTGTTTTTCCCGTAATTGCAATGCAAATTCAGAAAATTTGGTTCGATTTTGTCCATGTTGCCCCGGCGGATAAGCACGTCGCTCAAAAGCACATTTCTCTGTATAACAACGGTCCCCTTTTAAAAATAATTTTAAATTCTCTCGTCGACAATGGCTACATGCCGATCCATGAAACACTCCCACTAGACTCTCCTTCTTTTAGATGGCCGACATCCATTATGAGGAATCGGTGTAATATCCTTAATAAAGGCAATCCTCAATCCTGCTGCTTGCAAGGCTCTTAAGGAAGATTCTCTCCCGCTCCCAGGACCACTGACCATCACATTAACTATTTTCATTCCACAGGCTTCAACTGCTTTTCTGGCTGCATCTTCTGCGGCTACCTGTGCTGCAAAGGGAGTCCCCTTTCGTGATCCCTTAAATCCCTTAGAACCTGCGGTCGACCAAGCTACCACGTCTCCTTTAGGATCAGTAATGGTAATAATTGTATTATTAAAAGAAGCGTGAACATAGGCATTTCCTGAAGGAATATTTACTTTTATTTTTTTCTTTTTAGGCGTTTTTACTTTTTTAGTTTCTTTGCCTTCAGAAGCTTGTGGTTCTTGAGGCGTTTGCTGAGTTTCTTCTGCCATTTTATCTTATCCCTTCATTGCTTTAATGGATTTTTTAACTGCTACGGTTTTACGAGGTCCTTTCCGAGTTCGAGAATTAGACCTGGTTCGTTGACCTCTGACCGGTAAATTTTTTCGATGTCGCAATCCACGATAGGCACCTAAATCAACTAAACGCTTAATATTCATAGACACTTGCCGTCTCAAATCCCCTTCAACGGCATGTCTTTTTTCAATAATTTCTCTTAGCTTTGAAACGTTTTCTTCTGTGAGCTTATCTGTCTTTAGATTTGGATCAATTTTAGCTTCTTGTAATATTTTTTTGGAAGTAGATTGTCCAATACCATAAATATAGGTTAATCCCACTTCTACTCTTTTATTTCTGGGTAAATCAACACCCGCTATCCGTGCCATTATTTTTCCTATTTTCTAGGCTTATTATCCTTGCCTTTGTTTATGTTTTTGGTTAGAGCAAATCACCCGAACGACATTTTTTCGCCGTATAACTTTGCATTTCGCACAAATCTTTTTAACTGAAGAACGTACTTTCATCGTTTTTTTTAACTATTTAGAAAAACGTGATATTATATAAATATTAACCACAAAGTCAACATTATTAAATCACCTATTTCTCTCGATAAATAATCCTTCCCTGAGTCAGATCGTAGGGTGAAAGCTCTATCCTGACCTTATCTCCAGGCAATATCTTAATATAATGCATCCTCATTTTCCCGGAAATATGGGCCAGAATGGTCCGACCATTATCCAAAAGCACTCTAAATCTGGCATTGGGAAGAAGTTCAGTCACTTTCCCGGCCACCTCAATAGCATCTTCTTTAGGCATTTTCTTCCCCCCGTTTGGTTAATATCTCTGCACCTTTTTCTGTAATGGCAATAGTATGTTCAAAATGGGCCGATAAACTATGATCTAGCGTCACCACTGTCCATCCATCCTCTAAAATTCGAACTCCGGATTTCCCCATATTCACCATGGGCTCTATGGCCAATACCATTCCCTCTTCAAGTATCACACCCTGATGAGGCTCTCCATAATTAGGGACAGGAGGATCTTCATGTAAAGATTGCCCAATCCCATGCCCTACAAATTCACGAACCACAGAATAGCCATGACTTTCAACATAATTTTGAATGGAACAAGAAACATCGGATAAATAATTTTTTGCTTTAATATATTCAATTCCCTTCCACAATGACTCTTCTGTTACTTTTAAAAGTTTTTGAGCTTTTTCAGAAATATTTCCCACTCCTACTGAAATAGCAGCATCTCCATAATATCCGTCACAGACAACCCCAAAATCCATCCCAATAATATCTCCCTCTTTTAAAATCCTTTTTGCAGAAGGGATTCCATGAACCACTTCGTCATTTATAGAGGTACATAACGAATGTTTATACCCTTTATACCCCTTAAATGCCGATTTAACTTTAAATTTTTGAATAAGTTTATCTGCAAATTGATCTAAAAAAAGAGTTGAAACCCCGGGCTTAACTTGCATTTTCAATTCCGAAAGAATCGTTGCCACGATTTGACCACTTTTTTTCATCTTTAAAATTTCTTGAGGTGATTTAAGAATAATCATGATGGCTGCTTTAAGATTAAAAGAAGCCTTTCAAAAATTTCTTCGGGCGTTCCTAAGCCATTTACTTCTTTTAACAATTTTTGCTCTTCATAGTATTTTAAAAGAGGCTTCGTTAAGTTTCTATACTCTACAAAGCGTTTCTGAATGGTTTCGCGGTAATCATCTTGACGTTGAACTAACTCCCCTCCGCAATCATCACATACATTATCTTTTTTAGGAGGGCTAAAAGTAGCATGAAACATTTTTGTACATCCTACACAGGTTCTTCTTCCCTCTAATCTTTGAATAAGCTCCTGTTCATCTACCATAAGGCTTATAACTCCATCGATAGGAATAATTTCTGATAACGCTTTTGCCTGAACAAGGGTTCTCGGAAATCCATCCAAAATAAACCCTTTTTTACAATCGGCATTTTTAAGTCTTTGATGAACCATCTGAATCACTGCATCATCAGGAACTAATTTTCCCTGCTGAATAAACTCTTGCGCTGTTTTTCCTAAAGCCGTTTTCTTTGAAATGGCTTCTCGAAACATATCTCCGGTTGAAATTTTTGGGATACAATATTCTTTGACTAAGAAATTAGCTTGAGTCCCTTTGCCAACACCTGGAGGCCCCAACAAAATCAATCTGGTCGAATGCACTAAAACTAGCCCCTTCGACCTTTCAGTCTGGTATCTTTGATAAAGCCTTCATAATTACGCATGAGAAGATGGGATTCTATTTGCTGAACAGTATCTAAGGCCACTCCAATTAAAATTAAAAGTGAAGTTCCTCCAAAATAAAAAGGAACATTGGCCTGTTGAGAAAGAATCGTTGGCAAAACACACACAACCGATAAATAACACGCACCTCCAAAAGTAATTCTTCCTAAAACATGGTCAATGTAATCTGCCGTATTTTGTCCCGGTCTAATGCCAGGAATAAATCCACCCCATTTTTTCATATTTTCTGCAATTTCATGAGGTTTAAAAACAATAGCCGTATAGAAAAAAGCAAAAAAGACAATAAATCCCACATAAGATAAATTATAAATCATCGAACCAGGGCTTAAAAAATCTTTCAGATTAGCCAAGAGTGGGATGGTAATAAATGTCGCAATGGTTGCTGGAAACATAATTAAAGAAGAAGCAAAAATAGGAGGGATGACACCAGAGGTATTAATTTTAAGAGGTAAATGAGTTGCTTGGCCTCCATACATTTTTCTTCCCACAATGCGTTTAGCATACTGCACTGGGATTCTTCTTTGGGCCGTTTCCATAAAAATAATGCATCCAATCACAACCACCATAAAACCAACAATGATCAATAATTTGATTACACTCCATTCACCACTTTTAACAAATTGTATGGAATTCATAAATCCGGCTGGGATCCGAGCAGCAATACCCGCAAAGATAATCAAAGAAATTCCATTGCCTATCCCCCGCTCACTAATTTGTTCTCCCAACCACATAATAAATGCGGTTCCTGTGGCAAGCGTAATGGTTGTCATAAGACGAAAAGCAAGCCCTGGATGCATCACTGCAGAAGCCCCTCCAGGAGCGTGGATGCTTTCTAATCCCACACTAATTCCATATCCCTGAACCATACATAGAAGAATTGTACCGTAACGTGTATATTGGGTAATTTTCTTCCGACCCAAATCTCCTTCTTTAGAAAGCTGTTCTAAGTGAGGGACAACAACTGTTAAAAGCTGCAAGATAATAGAAGCGCTGATATAGGGCATGATTCCAAGAGAAAAAATAGAAAAACGCTCCAAGGCTCCCCCAGAAAAAAGGTTAAAAAAACCAAAAATAGTTCCTTGAGCCATTTTAAAAAAAGAACTCAGCGCTTGCACATCAATTCCAGGAGCTGGCACAAAAACACCAATCCGATATACGGCTAATAATAAAATGGAAATAAGAATGCGCTTACGAAGTTCTGGAAGCTTTGCTAAGCCTTCAATTCCGGACACCAATGACCTCTATTTTTCCACCTACATCTTCAATTTTTTTTCGGGCTTCTTCGCTAAAAGCATGTGCTTTTATAGTTAAAGAATGTTTTAATTTACCATTTCCTAAAACTTTTACTTTCTTTTTGACAGAAGAAATTAAACGTTCTTTTTTAAGAAGCTCTGGATCCACCACAGTACCTTTTGAAAAATCAATAAATCTATCTAAATTGACAATCTGAATTTTTTCTTTTCGAATGGGATTAAATCCTCGTTTTGGAAGCCGACGATGTAAGGGCATTTGTCCCCCCTCAAAGGCAGGATGAATAGAACCACCCGTTCTAGCTTTTTGTCCCTTATGTCCTCGGGTAGAGGTATGACCTCCATGTCCCGATCCTGATCCTCGGCCCAATCTTTTTATTTTATGCCTTGCATCTCGCCGACGCTCTAAATTAGATAATGTAATCATCTCTTAAACCTCGTATCGAACCCATTGAATCATTTTATTAATCATTCCACGAACTGGAGCTGTATTTTTAAGCTCAACTGTTTTATTCAATCGAGTCAATCCTAACCCTCGTAAGGTTAATCTTTGGCGCTCAGTAGTACCTATTCCACTTCGTATGAGCGTAACTTTAATAGTTTTAGGTTGTTGTGTGGTTATTTTTGCCATATTAAATTTCCTTAGATGTTTTTCCTCTCAGCTCAGCATATTCCTCTCGACTTCTTAATTTTTTCAAAGCAGCCAGTGTGGCTTTTAAAACATTATGAGGATTTGAGGCACCTAAACTTTTGGTTAAAATATCTTGAATGCCTGCACATTCCAAAACTGCTCTTACAGCTGAACCCGCAATAAGACCCGTTCCTTCTACTGCTGGTTTTAAGAGCACTAATCCGGAACCAAATTTCCCCATCACTTCTTGAGGAATGGTTTTATTGAGCATGGGAACTGTCATAAAATTTTTCTTTGCTTGATCTTGAGCCTTTCGAATAGCTTCTGGCACCTCATCATCTTTTCCTAATCCAATTCCGACTCTTCCTTTTTTGTCTCCCAGCACTACTAAAGCTGCAAAACTTAGCCTTCTTCCTCCCTTAACCACCTTTGTACATCGATTGATAGATACAATCTTTTCAGTAAATTCTGACTCTTTTTTTTCTATTTTCTTTTCAGTTCCTGTTCTCAAAATTGCAATCCACCTTTCCGAGCCCCTTCTGCCAAGGCTTTAATTCTACCATGATATTTATATCCACCTACATCAAAAACCACTTTTTTTATTTTTTGAGCCAATGCTTTTTTCGCTGTTGTTTCTCCTACCTGAGTCGCACTAACTACCGTATATCCCTTTTTAATATCTAAATCTTTACTCACCGTGGAAATTCCTAACAACACTTTTTGAGCTGAATCATCAATGATTTGTGCATAAATATGTTTTTGACTTCTAAACACGCACAGTCTTGGTCTTTCAGAAGTCCCCCATATTTTCCCCCGTCTTCGACGGTGTCTACGAAGTCTAGATTCTTCTTTTTTTGATAGCGATTTTCTAATTCGTGTACTCATCTCTTTTAACTTGCAGAGGTCCCAGCCGCAGTTTTACCCACTTTGCGTACAATGACCTCTCCCTCATATTTAATTCCTGTTCCTTTATAAGGCTCAGGAAGTCTTAATTTTCTAATTTCAGAAGCCGTCACTCCCAATATTTCTTTATCTGGACTGGTTAAAACAATTTTTGTATTGGCTTCTACTTTTGCCTGAACCACTTTGGGTAAATCAAATTGAATAGGATTCGTATATCCCAAATTTAAACTTAGCACTTGCCCTTGAACCTGCGCTTTATATCCTAATCCCACCATTTCCAATCTTTTTTCAAATCCATCTGTCACCCCTTTTACCATATTATCCACTAAGGTTCTTGTAAGACCATGAACAGAACGAAATTCCCTGCCCTCTTGTTTTCTTTTGATCTGAATTTCCTTTGGCGACAATACGGCCTCAAGACGATCTGAGATACGACGACTCAAAGTTCCTTTTGGACCCTGAATAGTAATGACCCCCTCTTTCATCTCAACTTTCACTTTATCGGGAATATTAATTATTTTTTTTCCTATTCGAGACATTTTTTTACCACACCACACACAGCACTTCACCACCCACTTTTTGCTGATAGGCTGATTTATCAGTCAAAATTCCTTTTGGAGTTGAAAGAAGAGTTACTCCAAATCCCTTTCGATATTGTTTTAATTCTTTCAAGGAAGAGTACACTCGACATCCGGGTTTACTGATTCTTCTAATACCGGAAATAACTCTTCTTTTCCCAGACCCATATTTCAAAACCACGTTTATGAGATTTTTGCCTGTCACTTTATCGGAAATCAAAGAACAGTCTTTGATAAATCCTTCTTCTTTTAAAAGAAGAGTCATCGCCCATTTTATTTTAGAGGCCGGGATTTCCAAAGAATCTTTATAAATGAGATTGGCATTCCTAATTTGTGTTAATAAATCTGCTAATGAATCTACGACCATATATTTATACTCCTACCAACTGGATTTAATGACTCCTGGAATAAGCCCTTTATTGGCTAATGTTCTAAAACAAATCCGGCACATATCAAATTTACGAAGATATCCTCTAGATCGTCCACATACATTGCATCTAGTATATCGTCGCACTTTAAATGCTGGTTTCTTCTTTTGTTTTACTCTCCATGCAAGCGTCATATATCTAAACTCTCCTTAGCTCCTAAATGGCATACCCAGATAGTAAAGAAGCGCCTTTCCTTCTTCATTATTTTTTGCCGTTGTCACAATGGTTATATTCATTCCACGAATTTTATCAATCGTATCATAATTAATTTCCGGAAAAATAATTTGTTCTTTAATCCCCAAAGAATAATTTCCTTTTCCATCAAAAGATTTTGGAGATATCCCTCTAAAATCTCTCACCCGGGGAAGCGCTACGTTCACCAATCGATCCAAAAATTCATACATGCGTTCTTTTCTTAAAGTCACGAGCGCTCCTAAAGGTTGCCCCTGTCTCAATTTAAAATTTGAAATCGATTTTCGAGCACGTGTAATGACTGCTTTTTGCCCAGTAATCGTTGCTAGATCCTGAGCAGCCTTATCCAGCACTTTTACATTTTGCACTGCTTCGTTTAAACACATGCCAACCAAAATCTTTTTCAATCTGGGAACTTGCATCGTGTTTTTACACTTAAGTTCGCTTTTAAGTTTTGCAACGCCTTCTTTTTCAAATTGTTTTTTTAGTCTTGCCATAGTGTTTATTTATCTAATACTTCTCCACATTTTTTACATACACGAAGTTTTTTATCCTTTACCACTTTTTTACCTGTTCGAACACCTTTTTTACATTTAGAACACACCAAAAGGACATTGGAGGCCTCTAGAGGCTTTTCAACTTCTGTAATTCCTCCTTGAGGATTCTTTTTAGATGGTTTTACATGTCGCTTCGATAAATTTAATTTTTCTAAAATAACTTTTCCTTCCTCCACCCATACATTAATAACTTTCCCAGTTTTCCCTTTTTCTTTTCCAGAGATAATTTGAACTAAATCGTTCTTTTTAATATGGTGTCCTGTCTGAAACATTCCTAGAGTACCTCCGGAGCTAAAGAAATAATTTTCATAAATCCTTTATTCCTAAGCTCTCTTGCAACAGGTCCAAAAATACGAGTTCCAATAGGTTCTTTTTGGTTATCAATTAATACCGCTGCATTATCATCAAATTTAATAAAAGAACCATCTTTTCTACCCACTGCTTTTACAGTTCTTACAATCACGGCTTTTGCAACCGTACCTTTTTTAATTTTGGAAGTAGGAAGTGCTTCTTTTACTGTCACAACAATAATATCTCCCACACTTCCATAAACACGATTCGATCCCCCCAGTACTTTAATACACTGAATTTTGCGTGCTCCGGAGTTATCCGCCACCTCTAAATTTGTTCTTAAACCTATCATAAACTATTCACTTTCACCCTTTTTAATAATTTCTTTTAAAGTCCACCGTTTTAATTTACTGAGGGGACGGGATTCTTCCATCATTACATAATCCCCTAACCCTGCCTCTTCTTTTTCATCATGCACATGATATTTCTTCTTAAGATTAATAAACTTTTTATATTTTTGATGTTGTACCCTACGTGTAACTTCCACCACAATGGTTTTTTGCATTTTATCGCTCACCACTACTCCTCGTAATTCTCGTCGATGCCCTCTTTCTTGTTCCTTTAATTGAGTTGTCGTCATGGCTGAGCTACTCCTTTTTTCTCTCTCAAAATGGTTTTGATGCGAGCTAAGTCTTTTTTTGTGCCTTTAATCTTAGAAGCATGTTCTAATTGACCTGAATGAAATTGAAATTTTAAATTAAAGAGTTCTTGTGTCAATTCCCCTTCTTTCATTTGAAGTTCTTTTTCTGATAATTCTCTGATATCTTTTGCATGCATACCTTTTAAAATTCCTCTCTCATCACAAACTTTGTCTTAATAGGCAATTTATACGATGCTAATTTCAATGCTTCATCAGCAATATCTTGCGTTACTCCACCCATTTCAAATAACACTCTACCCGGTCGAATAACACTTACCCATTCTTCTGGATTTCCTTTTCCTTTTCCCATCCGTGTTTCCGCAGGTTTTTTGGTAATCGGTTTATCCGGAAAAATTCGAACCCAAACTCTTCCTCCCCGTTTAATAAACCGCGTCATGGCTACTCGGGAAGCCTCAATTTGCTTGGCTGTAACATACCCACATTCTAACGCTTTAAGACCATATTCACCAAAATCCAAATTAGATCCTCGAAACGCAGTCCCCCGCATTTTTCCCTTCTGATGTTTTCTAAACTTTATCTTCTTAGGACTAAGCACTTTGAGTCTCCTTCTTCTTCTTAGCTTTATCTGTATCCAAAATCATCCCTTTATAAATCCATACTTTTACACCAATGAGTCCATACGTTGTTAATGCTTCTGCTGAACCATAATCAATGTCGGCTCTTAACGTATGAAGAGGGACAGATCCTTCTAGATAACTCTGATTCCGTGCAATTTCAGCTCCTGCCAATCGACCACCACATTTAATTTTTACCCCTTTGGCTCCAAAACGAAATGCAGCTGTTAAAGATTTCTTCATCGCTCTTCGAAATGCAATTCGTCGTTCCAACTGAGATGCAATATTTTCAGCTACTAATTGAGCATCCAGTTCGGCTTTTCTGATTTCTAAAATATTGACGGTTACTTTTTTAGGAGTAAGTTTTTGAATTTCTGCTTTTAACTGATCAATACCTGCTCCCTTTTTCCCAATCACAATCCCCGGCCTTGCTGTACAAACCGTTAATTTAACTTCATCTGCAATCCTATCCACCAAAACTCGCGCCACCCCTGCATGGTGTAACTGTTCTTTTACAAATCTTCGAAGTTTTAAATCTTCATGAAGCTGAGCTGCATACCCTTTCTCAGCATACCATCTTGAATCCCATGTTTTATTTACTCCCAGGCGAAATCCTATAGGGCTCGTCTTTTGACCCATCTTATCGTTCCTCCAACTCAACCGTTAAATGACTTGTTTTCTTTCGAATCCACGCCGCTGATCCTCGAGCCCGGGCATGTACTCGATAGTGCATCATGCCTTGCCCCACCTGAATGTGTTTCACATATAAATTATCCACATCGATCTTTCCCTTTTGATCTGCATTTGAAACCGCAGATCGAATCACTTTTGAAACAATTTGAGCTCCCTTTTTAGGAGTAAACTTTAAAATATTGAGGGCGTGTTGAACATTTTTCCCTTTTACTAAATCTGTAACCAATTTTAGTTTTTGAGGGCCAATAAATGTATAACTTAAATGTGCTCTACTGCCTGCCATAGCTTATCCTTTATGTTACGAAGCTCCTCCAGCGGGTGCTTGAGTTGTCTCTTCTTTTTTCACAGCACTGTGTCCATGAAATAATCTTGTAGGAGCAAATTCTCCCAATTTATGTCCCACCATATTTTCTGTCACATAAACAGGAACAAATTTTCTCCCATTGTGCACTAAAAAGGTAAAGCTCACCATTTCTGGAATAATTGTCGAACGTCTTGACCATGTTTTAATGGGAGTTTTATCTCCTCCTTGAACTTGTATATTCACCTTTTTTAAAAGATGATCATCAATAAAAGGTCCTTTTTTAATTGAACGTGGCATTATCTAACTCCTTTAGGTCTTCGGGTTACTATAAACTTATTAGTTCTTTTGTTATTTCTAGTTTTAAGTCCTTTAGTCTGCCATCCCCAAGGCGAACGAGGATGTCCTCCCCCTTTGGCTTTTCCTTCACCCCCTCCATGAGGATGATCAATAGGATTCATAGCAACTCCTCGTACCGTCGGACGAATACCCAACCATCGCTGCCGGCCGGCTTTTCCAATGGTAATATTTTCATGATCAAGATTTCCCACTTGCCCAATAACCGCTCGACATTCTGCTAAAAATTTTCTCACTTCTCCCGAAGGAAGCTTTACCTGAACATAGTCCCCTTCTTTTGCCATCAGCTGTGCTTGATTACCCGCGGAGCGAACTATTTGTCCTCCTTGGCCTTTTTTAAGTTCAATATTATGAATCATCGTTCCTACAGGAATAAGCTTCATGGGAAGACAATTTCCAGGTCGAATATCCGCTGTATCACTAGAAATAACCACATCTCCTACTTTTAATCCATCGGGAGCTACAATATATCTTTTTTCACCATCATTATAGGTTAAGAGAGCTAAACGGGCCGTACGATTTGGATCATATTCCAACGCCGTTACCTTTGAAGGAATATCAAACTTATCTCGCCTAAAATCAATAAGACGATATTTTTGTTTATGCCCTCCGCCTTGATGACGAACCGTAATTCGTCCCAAAGCATTTCTTCCTCCCTTTCGCAAGAGTCGCTCTAACAAACGTTTTTCAGGCTTCTTCTTCTTCGTTAAATCTTCTGAGGTAACCACTCCATAAAAACGTCTTGCAGGAGATGTTGGTTTATAAAATTTTAATCCCATGTGTGTACTTATACTCCTTGAATAATCTCAATTTTATTTCCTTGAGCAAGAGTTACATACGCTTTTTTCCAATTGGACTCTCGGCTCACGGATCGTCTCACTGTTTTTGTTTTTCCACGAACAATCATAGTTCTTACTTTTTCTACCTTCACTTTAAATAGTTTTTCAATGGCATACTTAATGTCATGTCGATTAGCACTTTTCTCAACCCTAAATACATAGGTATTTAAATTAGCAGTTAATCCCGTCCCTTTTTCTGTAATGAGAGGTTTTTGAATAATTTGAAATTCTGTGTTCATGGTTGTAACCTTTTTTCAATATGTAAAATAGCAGGTTCGGAAATCATCACATGCTGAAATTTTATCAGATCATAAACATTCACACCTTCAGGCCTTAAAAATTTAAAATGTCTGAGATTGGCTGTTGATTTTTGAAGAGGCTCATTGGGCTGATCAATAATGAGTCCCTTTTCTAAAGAGAATTTTTTTAAAATAGATACCACATTTTTTGTTTTTATTTTTTCTAATGTAAAATCTTTTAAAACAAAAATTCGATCCTCTTTACAAAGTTGAGAAAGAACCGTTCTTAAAGCTCCTCGATTGGCTTCTTTAGAAAAACCATCTTTATATTCTCTAGGTCTAGGACCAAATGCTACTCCTCCTCCAACCTGATGTGCATCTCGACTCGATCCTTGGCGAGCTCTTCCTGTACCTTTTTGTCTAAAGGGTTTTTTTCCTCCCCCTTTCACTTCAGCTCTCGTTTTAGTAGAAGCCGTTCCTTGTCTTGCATTCACCCCATGTGCAATGACGGCATCATATAAGAGATGTTTTTTTAAAGGAACATTAAATACTCTCTCATCGAGATTAATTTCTCCTACTTTCTTTTTTGTTTTATCATATAAAGGTACAACAGGCATGGTAATTACTTCCTTTTACTCTTGCGAATTTCTAAAAGACCTGAGCTTGCCCCCGGAAGTGCTCCTTTTAAAACTAAAAGGCCTTCATCTTTTAAAATATCCATCACTTTTACATTTAATACAGTTCGCCCATCTACTCCAAAATGTCCGGGCATTTTTCGTCGCTTAAATACTCGTTTTGGGTAGGTATGGTTTCCAATAGAACCCCCTCGTCTATGAAATCGAGAACCATGTGCTGCCGGACCACCTTGAAAATCCCATCGCTTAACGGCCCCAGAAAATCCATGCCCTTTCGTAGTTCCTCGAACTTCTACTCTATCTCCCACTTTAAATATATCTAAAGAAACCAAACTCCCAACGGAATAAGAACTTACATCGTCTACTTTAAATTCTCGAAGAAAACGTGTTGGTTTTACCTTTGCTTTTTCAAAGTGTTTTTTAAGCGCTTTAGATACTTTTTGAAGCGATTTATTTCCAACCCCAACTTGAACGGCATTATATCCTTCTTTTTCTTTGGTCTTAAGTTGCACCACAGAACAGTCCTTTGTGCTCACCAGTGTTACCGGAATTCTATCCCCCTCAGGAGAATAAATCTGGCTCATGCCTACTTTAATTCCAAGTACTCCACTCATAATTTTATTTCCACATCTATCCCAGAAGAAAGTTCTAATTTCATCAAAGAATCAATGGTCTGTTGTGTTGGTTCTACAATGTCCAACAACCGTTTGTGCGTGCGAATTTCAAACTGCTCACGAGATTTTTTATCAATATGAGGCGAACGCAAAACACAAAATTTATTGATTTCTGTTGGAAGAGGAATAGGACCAATCACTCTGGCCCCTGTTTGACGAGCTGTTTCTACAATCTCTTCTACAGATTGATCCAAAAGCTTATGATCAAAAGCTTTGAGTCTAATTCTAATTTTTTGTGTTTGTGCTTCCATCGTTTTTACTCAACAATCTGAGTTACAACCCCAGCGCCTACGGTTCTACCACCTTCTCTCACTGCAAATCTCAACTCCTTCTCCATCGCAATA